>Ga0272443_10001200_pt1 | contig 39937 bp, 33 predicted proteins | sample SSMAcet12_FD_193581 | JGI IMG/M metagenome (GOLD analysis project Ga0272443, IMG submission 193581) | Marine sediment archaeal communities from Little Sippewissett salt marsh, Falmouth, MA, United States - SSM-Acet-12 | ecosystem: Environmental > Aquatic > Marine > Wetlands > Sediment ...
AGTCGGGGACACTGAACGATGACGATGGAACGGCCGGAGTCACCGCCGGCGACACCATCAGCTACGCGTTCCGTGTAGAGAACACGGGGAACGTCACGCTGACGAACGTGACGCTCAGTGACACCGTCGGCGGCGTGATCGTCTCCGGTGGACCGATCGGCTCGATGGCGCCTGGCGCAGTCGACACGACGACCTTCACCGGCAGCTACACGATCACCCAGGCCAACATCGACGCTGGAGTGTTCAACAACTCTGCGACCGTCACCGGGACGCCACCGAGTGGGCCTGACATCTCCGACCCGGACGACGAAGCAGTCGACCTCGCGCAGGAGCCGGCGATCGAACTCGTCAAGACCGGAACGCTGAACGACGACGATGGGACGCCCGGCGTCTCCGCCGGCGACACCATCAGCTACGCGTTCCGTGTAGAGAACACGGGGAACGTCACGCTGACGAACGTGACGCTCAGTGACACCGTCGGCGGCGTGACCGTGAGTGGTGGACCGATCGTCTCGTTGGCGGTCGGTGCGGTCGACACGACCACGTTCACGGGCACCTACACCGTGACTCAGGCTGACATCGACGCGGGGCAGTTCGACAACACCGCGACCGTCACCGGAACACCGCCGAGCGGTCCCGACGTCACCGATCCGGACGACGAGACGGTCGATCTCCCGCAGGATCCAGGGATCGGCATCGTCAAGACGGGAGACACGGGGCCCGTCCTCGTCGGCAACCTGATCAACTACACGATCACCGTCACCAACATCGGGAACGTGACCCTCCACAACGTGACGGTCACCGATCCTCTTCTCGGGATCAGTCAGAACGTCGGAACTCTCGCCCCGCAGGCCTTCCGGATCATCAACGGAACCTACGGACCGGTAACGCTGAACGATCTTCCGGGACCGGTCATCAACACGGCGACCGCAACCTCGGACGAGGCCGGCCCGGTCGACGATGACCACACCGTGGAAGTCGCCGGCAATCCAGAGCTCACGATCGTGAAGACCGGCGACGCAGGACCCGTCCTCGTCGGCGACATCGTCAACTACACGATCACCGTCACCAACACCGGCGAAATCCCGCTGAACAACGTGACCGTCACAGATCCGCTCCTCGGACTCAACGTGAACCTCGGCACCCTCAACCCGGGTGACTCCCGCGTTGTCAACGGAACCTACGGGCCGGTCACCGAGAATGACCTGCCAGGACCGATCGTCAATACGGCAACGGCCGACTCCGACGAGACGGATCCGGTCGACGACGATCACACGGTCCCGATCTTCGTCCCTCGACCGTCCCTGACGATCGTCAAGGACGGTCCCGGCATCGTCGAGATCGGTGAGACGATCGTCTACACGATCACGGTCACCAACAACGGGAACGTCACGCTGACCAACGTCATCGTGACCGATCCGTTCCTTGGAGTTTCCGAGAACGTCGGGACGCTCGCCGTCGGGGAGAGCGTCACCCTCAGCCCGACCTACGGACCGATCACCGAAGGAGATCTCCCGGGGCCGGTCTTCAACACCGCGACCACGGACTCCGACGACACCGACCCGATCGAGGACGATCACATCGTCGAGATCCTGCCGAATCCTCTACTTGAAATCGTCAAGACCGGCGATCCGGGCCCGGTCAACGTTGGGGACACGATCAGCTACACGATCCGGCTCACCAACCTCGGCGACATCACCCTCCACAACGTGACGATCGAAGACGAGAAGCTCGGAATCGACGTCAACATCGGAGATCTCGCCCCCGGCAACGAGTACGAGCTGACCGAGACCTACGGTCCGATCACGGAAGACGACCTCCCCGGTCCGATCTTCAACACGGCCCTCGCAGGCTCCGACGAAACCGAGCCGGTCACGGATGACCACTCGGTCGAGGTCGAGAACCCGGTCGCCGGTGGTGGTGGTGGCCTGGCATGCATCGGCAAGGTCATCATCAGCGAGGTCGCGTGGGCCGGAACCGCGGCCGATGCGATGCATGAGTGGATCGAGCTTCGCAACGTCGGGACCGCCGCGGTTGATCTGACCGGCTGGACTCTGCGCTGGCGGAAGAAGAACCCGGTCACGGTCGAGGAATTCGAGTGGAGGGTCGTCCCGCTCTCCGGGTCTCTCGCCGCCGCTGACGTCTCGGCGTGTGAACTCGCTCTTCGGAATCCCGAGCCGACCGTGGAGTTCCAGAAGCGCGAGACAGACGAAGTCTCATGGCTCGTCATCGCCAGGCCGCAAGATGACTACGGAAGTTACCTCGCTCTCGAACGCCTGAGCGACCAAACGATCGCCAACGTCGAAGCCGACATCCTGTACGACACGGAAGAACCGTACGTGATGGAGCTCCGGAACGACGGCGACGAAATCCAGCTCCTAAACGAGTTCGGAGACGTCGTCGACACGGCGAACGCGTTCGAGACGCCGCGTGAAGGCTGGCCTGCCGGAGACGCCGCGACGTACGGGACGATGGAGCGAACCGATCCGCTCGGCCCGGACGAGCCGTGGAACTGGCACACCAACATCGGTGTCATGACCTACGGGACCGATGCCACCGGCCGTCCTCTCGTCGCAACGGCGGACGCCCTCAACTCGCAATCCCTTGAGGAATGGGCGCTCTTCTTCACTCTTGATCCATCTCGAACTCCCGCCGGCGCGCGTCTTGAGGTGGGTCTCGACCTGACCGTCGAGGAACGCCGCGCGAGCGGCTGGCCGTGGATCCGCGTGACGCGCCCCGTACCCGGAGACATCATCGGCGGAGGCGGCGCGGCCGAGGATTCTTCCGTCTACGCGTTCTTCAGCCGCTACGGAGGCGACCTCTACTGGCTGGGAATCGACACCTCCGATCTGGCGCCGGGCGAACACCTGGTGTGGATTGTCTTCGGCGAAGGAGAAGCGGTCCTCGTCCCGATCTCGATTCTGCCGTAACCGAATCCGACGGGCTCCGGGAGCAATCTCGGAGCCCGTTTCTCTTCTCGATCGCGCCAATGCCTCTAGGATTGTGCGCTTCCGCTGCCGTTTGTATGATCCGCTCCGGACGGAAGGGCGGTGCCCGACCGGGTATCGGCGCGGTCGGGCGCGCAGAGGAAACCGAAAGGAAGGCAGAAGATGAGCCTGGCCGCACACCTGATCCTCTCGTACCTGATCGGCGGGTTCCCGACAGCGGTCGTCCTCGGTCGGCTCCTGTGGAAGAAGGACGTTCGCCAACACGGAAGCGGGAACGCCGGCGCGACGAACGCGTGGCGCGTTCTCGGCTGGAAGGCGGGTGTCCCCGTCTTGCTCATCGATCTCGGCAAGGGCGCGCTCGCCGCCGGGCTGATCTCGCGCCTCCCATTCGGAGGCCTTCCGGTTGACGTAGCCACGCTCGCCGTTCTCTGCGGGATCGCCGCCGTCCTCGGCCACGTCTTCCCTGTCTACACTCGTTTCCGTGGGGGAAAGGGCGTGGCGACTGCCGCGGGGATGCTCGTGGTCGTTGCTCCGCTTCCAGTCGGCATCGCGGCCGGGTTCTTCGCTCTCCTCCTCTTCTCGTCGGGATGCGTTTCCCTCGGCTCGATTCTTGCCGCCTGGACCATCCCGTTTTCGGTTCTCTTCCTTCCGCGCTCGCTCCAGCCGGAGCCCACGACGGCGCTGATCGCCCTTGCGTTCACGCTGGCCACCTTCATCACAATCACGCATAGAGGCAACATCAAACGCCTCACGCGCGGGGAGGAGAAGGTCTTCCCGAAACTTCAGCTCTGGCGCCGCTTCCTACGGCGATAGGCGCCACCGCCTGATCGTTCGCGGTCAAATGTCCGTTCTGAACTGCGTTTGACCACCATTCTTCCCGATGCTACAATCGGCGACAGCCTTCAGAGGTGCAAGCCATGGAACGAGACCCAATGCGGGACCAGAGGAACCGTAATCTGAGGAACATCGCGTTCATCACGATCGTCGTGATCTTGGGGTTGATCCTGCTCCAATCGTGGTTCGGGCGGGGCGACGGCGGGGCTGAGATCAGCTACACGCGATTCCGCGAGATCGTCGAGGCCGGTGGCATCTCGGAAGTGAGCGTTCGAGAGGACGCAGGGCTTGCCCGCGCCACCATTCGGCCACTCATTGAGGCCGAGTTCGAGATCGTGGTCGCCAATGGGTCCGACGACACGCTGACCCTCGTTCTTCTCTCCCACGACAGGTACGGGAGCTTCGACGGTCGCGGGACGCTCGTCCTGCCAGCAGTTCTCCGGCCGGACGCGGAGCTCCGGGAGACGTTCCGGATGTCCGTGTACGGTGAGGCAACGGACCGCATGCCGGGGGTCACGACCGCCGTTCTCCAGCGGCGCGATGGGGATCGCGAGATCATCACGACGAGCGACGCGCCGGACGACCCGGCGAGCCTAACGTCACCGGTCGTCGTGAGGAAGACGGAGAACGATCGAGGACTCATCGAGGCGGGGGGCGAGCTCGAGGTACGGCTCCCGCTGGACGCCTCCCTCTACGAGGAACTCCTGCGGGCAAACGTTCCGAATTTCGAGTACGAGCCGCCGTCGAGCGGGAGCGTCGTGATGACGATTCTAATCTCGCTCCTGCCGATCGTCCTCCTGATCGGCGTTTGGATCTTCATCATGCGACGCACGCAGACCGGGGGCGGAGCGCTCTCGTTCGGACAATCGAAGGCCAAGCTCGTCCAGCCCTCTTCGACGGAGATCACCTTCGCCGACGTCGCAGGAATCGACGAAGTCAAGGAAGAGGTCGAGGAGATCGTCGACTACCTGAAGGACCAGAAGCGATTCGCGCGGCTGGGAGCAGAAGTGCCGAAGGGTGTGCTTCTCATCGGAGCACCGGGAACGGGGAAGACGCTCCTCGCCAAGGCGATCGCCGGAGAGGCAGCAGTTCCTTTCTTCTCGATCAGCGGGTCGGACTTCGTCGAGATGTTCGTCGGTGTCGGCGCCGCCCGTGTCCGCGACATGTTCGAGAAGGCGAAGGGGAGCGCTCCGTGCATCATCTTTATCGACGAAATCGACGCCGTCGGCCGAATGCGCGGCGCCGGACTCGGCGGCGGACACGACGAACGCGAGCAAACGCTGAATCAGCTCCTCGCGGAGATGGACGGATTCCAGCCGAACAAGGGGATCATCATCCTGGCGGCGACGAATCGTCCCGACGTCCTCGACCCCGCCCTCCTTCGACCGGGACGCTTCGACCGACGGATCACGGTTCCGTACCCGACGGCAAGCGAGCGACTTGCGATTCTGAACGTGCACCTGAAGACGCGCGTCGTGGCGGAGGATGTCGACCCCGAGGTGATCGCGCGGCAAACCCCGGGCTACGTCGGCGCGGATCTGCGCAACCTGTGCAACGAGGCGGCCCTCCTCGCCGCCCGTCGCGACAAGGCGTCGATCGAGATGATCGAGTTCGAAGAGGCACGCGATCGACTGATGCTGGGACTCAAGCGTCGAAACGTTGTTCCGACCGAGAAGGAGATGAAGCTCAAGGCGTATCACGAAAGCGGGCACGCCATCACGGCGCACGTCCTTCTGTCCGAGGACCAGAAGGTTCACAGGATCTCGATCATCCCGCGGTCCGGCGGGTCCGGCGGCGTGACCGAGTTCCTCCAACCGCTGCAGGAGCGCTGGAATCCGACGGAACAGGAATTGGCGAACCAGCTCGTCTTCGCTCTCGGCGGCCGAGCGGCGGAGGAGGTCGCTCTCGGAGAGTTCGCCTACGGGTCGCAGACCGATCTTCGCACGGCGACTCAGCTGGCGACGGAGATGGTGATCGAGATGGGGATGAACAAGGAACTCGGTCCGATCAGCCTCGGAAGGGAGCGCAGAAACGTCTTCCTCGGTGAGGAACTCGTCCGCTCAAGCGAGCACTCCGAGGACATGAAGCGGATCGCCGACAAAGAAATCCAGAGCCTCCTCGCACGTTCCTATGACCGCGCCAAGGAGATCCTCTGCAAGTACCGGGACGAGCTGGAGGACCTCGCGAACAAGGTTCTCGAAGTGGAAGAGCTCGCCGGCCCGGAACTCGACAGCCTCCTCACTGAACTGATCCCGCTTCCCGCAGCTGGCTGATGTCGTCCGGCGAGCGGCTGATGTCATCCGACAAGCGGCTGATGTCATCCGACAAGCGGCTGCCATCAGATCGTCCCCGGCGAATCGTCGTTCTCGGCTCGACCGGATCGATCGGCCGCCAGACGCTCGATGTCGTCGAGCGTCTTCGTCGTATCGGCTACTCCCTGGAGATCGTGGGGCTTGCCGCCGGGAAGAACGTCGAACTCCTCGAACGCCAGATCGTCGCCTGCACCCCCCGGGCCTGCTCCCTCGCGTCACCAGACGCCGCCGAGCGCCTCGCCCGCGAGCACTCGGATCTGCGTGTCCTTCACGGGGATGAAGGTCTTCGTCAACTCGCCTGCATGGAGGATGTCGATGTCATCGTGAACGGACTCGTCGGAGCCTTGGGGCTCGCCCCGACGCTCGCCGCCCTCTCCGTCGGCCGAACAGTTGCTCTGGCGAACAAGGAGAGCCTCGTCGTGGGTGGCGACCTTGTGAACGCAACACTCGAAGCAGGTGACGGGCGCCTCTTCCCGCTCGACAGCGAGCATAGCGGGCTCTTCCAGTGCATCGAGGCGGGACGACGATCGGACGTCGCCAGGGTAACGCTGACCGCGTCGGGCGGACCGTTCCTGAGGACCGAGATCGACCGACTCGAACACGTGACGCCATCCGACGCGCTCCATCACCCGAACTGGTCGATGGGATCGCGAATTACGATTGACTCGGCGACGATGGTCAACAAGGCCTTCGAAGTGATCGAGGCCCATCACCTCTTCGGTCTCCCCTACGAGCGGATTGGTGCCGTCGTCCATCCGGCGTCGATCGTCCACGCTCTCGTGGAGTACGACGACGGCTCGATCATCGCGCAGCTCGCCGCCCACGACATGCGGATCCCGATCCAGTACGCGTTGACATACCCGGAGCGTGCCGCGACCGATCTCCCTCGCCTCTCGTTCGAAGAGCACCGGGATCTGACGTTCGAGCCGCTCGACACAGCGCGCTTCCCGGCGTTCGCTGTCGTCCTCGCAGCCGCGGAAGCCGGAGGAAGCGCGCCGGCCGCCGTGAATGCCGCAGATGAGATCCTCGTCTCCCGATTCCTCTCCGGCGAGATTCCGTTCACCGGGATCTCCCGAGGGCTGCAAGTCATCCTGGATCAATGGGAAGAGGAGATTGACAACGAACGTCTCACCCTCCAACACCTCTTGGATGTCGATCGCTGGGCGCGCGACGCCGCGAACGACATCGCGCCCCTATAGACACGCTTCGCCTGACCCTTCCGCTCGATCACCACGACGCCCCCCCATCAACGCCTGACCGCCGAAGAGCGTCATCACTCGTTGGAGCGAGGCTCTGCGACCTGACCGAAGCCGCCGATCAGCGTCCACAACCCCGTGAGCCGGGCGTAGAGCGCGTAGAAGAGGACGCCGGCCACCGTTGGCACAGCAACGGCGACCGCGGGCGATCCATCTCCGAAGAGCCGGCGAGTCCCGTACGCAACACCGGCCAGCAACGCGACGCCGAGCACGACCGTGCCCAGGGTTCTCGCAAGCCGTCGATCCCAGCGCACGGTCGCGCGAAGGAAGAAGAGCAAGACGGCGGCATTGACCAAACCGGCCGCCGCGGTTGCCAGCGCGAGGCCCGCTTCTCGAAGAGGGCCCACGAGGGCGAGGTCGAGCGCCACGTTGACACCGACCGCGCAAACCGCGGCGATCACGGGGAGGGCCGTTCGCCCGAGCGCGTAGCAGGCTCGCGTCTGAATGTAAACCAGGCCGTAGGGAAGGAGCCCGATGAGGTACGCGAAAAGGACGCGAGTCGTTCGAACCGTCTCGGCCGGTCCGAAGCTCCCGTGTTCAAACAGGAGTCGAATCAGATCTCGCCCGATCACCAGCAGTCCAACCATCGCCGGCAGCAGAACGAACGCAGTGGACGCGAAGCCGTCTCCTAGGTATCGGGAGAAGCGACCTCGCTCGCCCCGAGCCGTCGCTGCTGAAAGCCTCGGGAGAAGGGCAGTCGCGATGCTCACGGCAAAGACGCCGAGGGGCAATTGGAACAAGCGCATCGCGTATTGCAGGGAGGCGATCCCGCCGTCCGGGAGGTGAGAAGCGATCTTGTTGTCGACGAGAAGGTTAATCTGAGCGACCGCCAACGCAATGACGGCCGGAGCCATCCGGCGGGCGAACCCGAGAACGCCCGGATGCAGCGGAAGAAGATGGAACCGGAACCGGAAACCGGTCGCTCGCAACGCCGGGATCAAGCTCAGCAGCTGGCCGGCTCCTCCAATCAAGACGCCAGCAGCGAGCCCGTAGATCGGTCGACTCGGAAAGGCCGTCGTCGCGACGAGCACTCCAACGATCATCCCGACGTTGAACCAAACGGGAGCGAAGGATGCGGAGAAGAATCGGCGCTGTGCGTTCAGGATCCCCATGAAGACGGCCGCGAGTCCGACAAAGGCGATGAACGGGAAGACGAAGCGAGCGAGCACGATCGCAAGATCCAGTTTCTCCGCCGGGAATCCGCTTGCGAGAAACGGGACGTAGATCGGTGCAAGGAGAATCCCAGCGACGACCGTCACCGGGAAGAGCAGGAGGAGAAGCGACAGGAGGTTGCTTGCGAACCTGTCAGCATCCTCACGCCGATAGGCCGCGTCTGCACTGCCGTGCAGCCGGAGCGCATCTGCAGGCAGATGCGCCGTAGTCCCTGGATCCGCCTGATGATCAGGCTTCTCAGCTTCTCCCTGGATGTGAAGCTTGGTGTAGATCGGTACAAATGCCGTCGACAACGCCCCCTCCGCGAGGAGACTGCGCAGGAAGTGCGGGACGAAGAAGGCGATCAGGAACGCATCGTACGCGGCGCTTGCTCCGAAGCGATCGGCGATGGCTGCTTCCCGCGCCAGCCCGAACACGCGCGAGATTCCAGTGGCGATCGCCATCAGCAGCACGTCGCGCGCCAGCCGGCCGATTCCACGACCGGCGAATCGCCTTATTCCACGACCGGCCAGTCGCCTCATTCCGCAATCGGCACGAGGAGCAATCCTACCGCCGTCCGATCGCCGCCCCCCAATTCGTGAACCCCGCCGTCGCTCAGGACGAGCGCGCTCGGCCCTCCCGAATTCAGGATGAAGGCATCGCGGATCGGCACCGGCAGCGTCCGAAGGAACGATCGCACGTCGTCGAGTGTCGCCCCCGCGCTTCGATCGTCACGCGCGATCGTGAGAAGGATCAACGCTCCGTGCCAATCGGTTGCAATCAGACTCCACGCACGAGCGAAGATCGTCTCACGACCGCCTTCGGCCTGCAGATCGACGCCGTCGCGGACGAGAACGCTCTCGATCGTCACCGCGTTCTCAAGAAGCTCATCGCGTCCGTCGATTGTGCCAGCGGGACAGACAAGGCGGGCGGCCGCACCAAGTGAGATTGCTGAGAAGCGCGCGCAGGCGTCTCCGCTTGCGACGATCAGCGTCGCGGTGGGATCTCTGTCGACAAACGTCCCGTGATAGACGGAGACGACCCGCTCGCTCCTCAGCTTGAGAACAGTGAGCGCCCCCGGAACACCCCGAGCCATCTCGCCGTCGTACCCCGGGGGATAAGCGATCGCCTCCCCGTAGTGAAGCGGGCGATTCACGTCATCGAGGGGGATGTCGATCCCTTCGACCGACAGGAGAGAGGATCCGGCCGTTCGAATGCCGGAGAGTCGCCCGAATGCGTCGATCGCGAGAACGTCGACCGCACTCTCCGACAGGTTCATCGGAACGCCATCGACGACGAGCAATCCCAGCTCCTCTCCCACCGCGATCCCGGCCACCGCCGCGTGCGCCCTGACGATCTGATCGAGTGCAACGACGTCCCCCAGACCTGAAAGCGCGTGCGCTGGGCGGACGCGAAAGCCGGCTCTCCAGTTCTCGATTCGGACGTAGGCTAGGAGCGCAGAGCCTGAGGACAGGGCAAGTTCCGCTTCGTGAAGCCGCACATTCTCACTGATCTCAGAGACTGATTCGGCGTGCGGTTCAGCGCCGACCCCGACCGTGACCGAGTAGAAGCCCGCCGTCTCGAAGCGCTCTATCCGCAGGGCTCCAATCTCGCGCAGCGCCACGATCAGGTCCACACCACCGGTCGTCGTCGACCGCGCATCGACGCGGAGCATCGGGCCAGCGGCGAGGACAACGGACCTCTGCGTGAATGAAGCGACGCAGTGATGGAAGCGAAGGCTCAGCAACTCCATTCCAATCGTGATCACTTCGACAGGAGCGAACGCGTCGAAACGCAGGACAACACGCTCCTCTGACACGTCGAGCTCGTCCAGCACGGCCGGCCGGGTCTCGACGTACGTCGTGCGCCCGAGCCGACGGACGCTCCCCCCGGAGAGATCGACGAGCCACTCCAGCGCGGCGTAGGTTAGCCCGTCAAAGACCGGGAGACTCACCGTCTCGACGTTTCGGCGTCCGTCCCGCCACCGGAGCGTCATCGCTCCTTTCGGCCCATCGACCGCCTCAACGCCGACGAGGTGCCCGAACTCGCGAAGCGGAACGAGGGTTTCCCCGTCTTCTACGACGACGGGGGATTCGAGTTGAATGGTCTTACCGTTGAGGAAAAGAGACTCCTCCTCGCCGCACGTTGCTGTCGCGAAGAGGAGGAGGCTCAAAACGACGATCGTCGCGATCCACCCGCCCCTCATTGCGGGCTACTCCTCCTTCGGCTCCTCCCCGTCGACACGGATGCGGAGATCGACCGAGATGTCCTTGTAGAGGCTGACGGTCACCGAGTGAGGTCCGAGCGTCTCGATCGGCCGTTCCAATTGCACTTTCGACGATTCGACATGTTCGCCGAGAAGCTCCTCGATCTGCGCCGTGATGTCTTCGATACGAACGGATCCGTAGAGCCGATCGTCGTCGTGCGCCTTCCGAACAAAGACCAGCATCTGATCGGCAAGCTTGTCTCGAAGGAGGCGGGCCTTCTCCTCGCGTTCGAGGAGTTCGGCCTCGTGAGCCGCTCGTTCCTTGGCATACCGTGCGAAGTTGTGCTCCGTCGGGGCAACACCGAGCCTCCGGGGAAAGAGGTAGTTCCTCGCGTACCCGTCCGCAACGTCGACGACTTCGCCGACGTTTCCCACGTTTTCCACCGTCGTCGTCAGCAGTACCTTGGCGATGATCATCACCCCTATCTGACGGGGATTGTAGGCGCCGCCGAGAGGCCCGTCAAACCCCATTCAGCCGGGACCAACGCGCATGGTATACTCCCCTTCGATGAATCGACTCGCCGAGTGGATGAGGGAGCGTGATCGCGTCCTGGTAATGGGGATCCTCAACGTCACGCCGGATTCCTTCCACGATGGCGGGCGATTCGCCTCGATCGAGGTCGCCGTGGAGAGGGCGCTCCAGATGGAGGCCGAAGGAGCCGACATCATCGATGTCGGCGGCGAGTCGACGCGCCCCGGCGCAGAGCCGGTCACGTCCCAAGTGGAGGTCGATAGGGTCCTCCCCGTCATTGAGAAGATTCGTGAAAGGAGCGCGGTTTCGATCTCGATTGATACGACAAAGGCAGACGTCGCGAAGGCCGCCCTCGCCGCGGGGGCGACGATCGTCAACGACGTCACCGCCCTCCAGTCGGACGAATCCATGGCAGAGACGATTGCCTCGGAGAACGCGTACGTCGTGCTGATGCACATGAAGGGGACGCCGGCCTCGATGCAGCGGGACCCGACGTACGATGACGTTGTCGTGGAGGTGCGGACGTTTCTCAACGATCGGATCCACGCGGCCGTCGCGTCCGGGATTCCCTTCGACCACATCATGATCGATCCCGGAATTGGGTTCGGGAAACGCCTTGAGCACAATCTCTCGCTCTTGCGTGGACTCCGCCGGATCGCAGATCTTACCCCCCCGGTGGTCGTCGGTCTGTCGCGGAAGTCGTTCCTCGGTCAGATCCTCGATCTTCCTTCCGACGAGCGCCTCGAAGGGACGATCGCCGCCAACGCCGTCGCTGTGGCCAACGGCGCCGGCATCCTGCGGGTTCACGATGCCAAGGAGGGAAGGCGGACCGCCGATGTCGCGTTCCGTCTTCGACTCGATGGAACTTGACGTTCAAGGGTTCGTCGATCGCCCGGGTCGCCGGCTGCCGGTCAGCTTATCGATACCCGGAGGCGGAGAGACCGACGATGAGCTGCGCATCGTCGTCGAAATGGCCGTCGAGGGCGAGGCGTTCGCTCAGCTCTCCACCCTCTACCTCGTCGTGCACATCGCCGCCCAAGTCCGCCAGCCATGCAGGCGATGTCTCGCGCCGGTGATGACAACGGTCGAGCTCGACGAGGAGTTCGAAGTTCCGATTCTTCCCGGGGTCGACACGGTCGACCTTCGGCCGGACGTACTGAGACTCGTCCTGTCCGCGCACGATCCGAACGTCCTCTGTCGGAATGACTGCCGAGGGCTGTGTCCCGTCTGCGGAGTCAACCTGAACCGAGAACCGAACCATACTTGCCAGACCGACGACGAGCCTCGAACCCTGCGGAGCCTGGCTTCATGGACGAACGACTCGTAACGATCGGGTTCGACCCTGGGCTCGCCACAACCGGGTACGGCGTCGTGAGCGCTACCGCCGCTGGTTGGCAAGTCGTCGCCGGAGGCATCATCTCGACCAGCAAGGAGACACCGCGGGCGGAGCGGCTCCGTAGCATCTTCGACGAGGCGCGTGCGTTGATCGAGGTCCACCGGCCGAGCGGAATCGCAATCGAAGAGATTTTCTTGGCAACGAACGCGAAGACGGCGATGCGGACGGCCGAGACGCGTGGCGCGATCCTGATGGCCGCGTGCGGGTTGCCGATTCGAGGATACACGCCCCTTCAGGTCAAGAAGCGAATCACCGGCTACGGGAAGGCGAACAAGGCGCAAGTCCAGGCGATGGTGAAGCGGCTCCTTCGGCTCTCCGAAACGCCGAAACCGGACGACATGGCCGACGGGCTCGCTCTCGCCCTCTGCTATCTCCTCGATGCCCGAGGTCCGGGGTACGAAGACAATGTCTACCTTTAGAGAGGTCCTTCGCCTGCCAGAGGACCCCAGCGAGGGGCGCGTCCTGCTGTTCGACGGACACTCGCTCGCCTACCGCGCCTACTACGCAATTCGCGACCTGACGACGCGATCCGGAGAGCCGGTCAACGCAGTCTTCGGCTTCTGGCACACCGTCCTTCGGATCCTGCGGGCGTATCCGAGCGCCTTCGTCGCCGTCGCCTTCGACGCGGGCGGCGTCACGTTCCGACATGAGATGTTCGCGGACTACAAGGCAACTCGAAAGCCGATCCCCGAGGATCTTGCCTCGCAGATCCCGTTGATCAAGCGGCTTCTCGCCACGCTCGGCATCCGCGTCTTCTGCGAGGCCGGTGTGGAGGCCGACGACGTCCTCGCAACCCTCGCCCGAAATGCTGCCTCCGCCGAACTGGACTGCTTGATCGTCACCAGCGACAAGGACATGGCCCAACTGGTCGATGACCGGATCGCCCTCCTCCGTCCGAGCGGCCGCGGATCGGCCTCGGACCACCAGATCCTCGATCCGAAGGGTGTGAAGGAGAAGTACGGCGTTCCTCCGGATCGGATCGGCGACCTCCTCGCTCTGGTTGGCGACACGTCGGACAACGTGCCCGGAGTCCCGACCGTTGGAGAGAAGACGGCGGTCAAGCTCCTCGCCGAGTTCGGCACGCTCGACGAGGTACTCGCCCAAGCCGAGCGCGTCAAGAACGCACGCGTGAGCGAGAGCCTCCAGACCTTCGCCGACACGGCCCGGCTGGCGAGACGTTTGATCGCGCTGAAAACCGACCTTCCGATCGGCGAGGTCGCCGAGCGTTGCCGGGTCGGAGAAGTCGACACCGATGAGCTGGCATCGTTCTTCGCGGACGTCGAGTTCCGGAGCGCGGCCGAGGAACTCAACCTGAGCGTCGAACCCGAGGCTCCGCGCCCGCCGAGCCGGAAGGGCGACTACCGGTCCGTCCTCGATGCAGAGACCCTCGCGGGAGTCGTCGATGCGTTGCGCGAAGTCGATGCGTTCGCCCTCGATCTCGAGACGACGAGCCTTGACCCGATGAAGGCGGAGATCGTCGGCGTCGCCGTCTCTCCGCTCCCGTACATCGGGTACTACATTCCGATCGGTCACGACGCCCTCGGGTCACCGAACCAGCTTCCTCTTGACGACGTCCTCGACGCCCTGCGACCGTTGATCGAAGGAGAGCGTCCGAGAATCCGGGGTCAGAATCTCAAGTACGACATCGGCGTCCTCGCACGCTACGGGATTCGCCCCGCCGGAATCGAGTTTGACGCGATGATCGCGTCGCACTTGGCACGACCGGACGAGCGCCGCCACAACCTCGAGTTGATCGCCGAAGCGTACCTCAATCATCGGATGACAACCTACGAAGAGGTCGCGGGGAAAGACGGTGCGTTCGCCTCCGTTCCGGTCGACGCAGCAACGGAGTACGCGGCCGAGGACGCCGAGATCGTCCAACGCCTGGTCGATCCGCTCACCCGCGCCCTTGAGGCAGTCGGCGCCCGATCGCTCTTCGACGAGGTGGAGATCCCGCTGATCTCGGTTCTCGTAAACATGGAGCGCAACGGAATTCTCGTCGACACGGGCATTCTTGCCAATCAGGGAGACGAGCTTCGCAAGGAGCTCGAGATCGTCGAGTCCGATCTGCAGGAGATGGCCGGAGGACCGTTCAATCCCAGTTCTCCCAAACAGGTGGCGGAGGTGCTGTTCGAGCGCCTTGGTCTCCCGGTGATCGACCGTACGAAGACCGGTCCCTCGACGAGCGCGCGCGTGCTGAGCGAGCTCGCGATACACCATCCGCTCCCGGGGAAGCTGATGGTCCACCGGGAGCTGAAGAAGCTCCTCACGACGTACATCGATCAGCTCCCGAAAGCGGTGAACGAGGAGACCGGCCGGATCCACACGTCCTTCCACCAGACGGTGACAGCGACCGGAAGGCTCTCGTCCTCCGACCCGAACCTCCAGAACATCCCGACACGAACCGAGGTCGGCGGGCGCATCCGGCGTGCGTTCATCGCACCCGCCGGGTCGGTGCTCCTCTCGGCAGACTACTCTCAGATTGAGCTTCGTCTTCTCGCCCACTTCTCCGAGGACGAGCAGCTGATCGAGGCATTCGAGTCAGGGGCCGATCTGCACCGGTTGACGGCGAGCCACGTCTTCGACGTCCCGGAGAACGCCGTGACCGATTCGCAACGAACGACCGCCAAACGGATCAACTTTGGAATCCTGTATGGAATCAGCCCGTACGGGCTCGCCCGTGACCTCGGCACGACCCAGTCGGAGGCCAAGGCGTTCATCGATCGCTTCTTCGACGCCTATCCCCAGGCGAGAGCATCGCTCGATCGGATGGTCGAGCAAGCGACGGATCGTGGCTACGCGGAGACGATCCTCGGACGTCGCCGTCCGCTCCGGAACCTGAAATCCCGCAATGTTGCCCGTCGCAATTTCGACCGCCGAAACGCCGTCAATACGCCGATCCAGGGGAGCGCGGCCGACGTCATCAAACTGGCGATGCTCCGCATCGAACGCGAGATTGAGTCGGGCGACCTCCACGCGAAGATGCTCCTTCAGATCCACGACGAGCTCGTCTTTGAGATGTCGAGGGACGACTGCGATGACGCGCTCCCAAGGATCGTCGAATCGATGGTCGACGTTCTCCCGCTGAAGACGCCTTTGGAGGTCAAGACGACCATCGGAGAGGATTGGAGCAAGATATGAGCCGGCGAAGCGGCCGTGAGGGGGACTCGGGACGAGGGAGCCCTTCAAAAGGCAAGGCGAGGACGAAACCGTGACACCAACCGGGAACCGACGTGTACGTGATGGCGCCGTGAACAGGAAAAGGACGAGGCCCGGGTCGACGGTTGCCGGCCCGGCAGTACTGTTAGTTGTCATCGCAGTGGCCTGGACGGCCGCTGCAGCGCTCGATCCCGACCTCGCGATCTACGAGGTGATCGTCGAACCCTCGAATCCCCTTCCCGGGTCGAGCGTCCTGTTGACCGCTGTTGTGGAGAATCTCGGCCGCAGCGACACGCCAGCCCCGTTTTTCGTTCGCTTCGAGGTGGACGGAGAGACGCTGGGGAGCGTCGTCATCGAGAACCTGTCTCCCGGTCAACGCGAGTCCGTCACGGTGTCTTGGATTGCCGAGGAAGGGGTCCACAGGATCGTCGTCGAGGTCGATCGCCCTTTTGATCGGGTCGTCGAAGAAGACGAGTCGAACAACACCGCACGGCTGGATCTTCTCGTCTCGCCGTCGGCGGACGTCGCGCGGCGTCTCTCGGGGTTGCGAATCGCCGTCGCCCCGTTCGAAGACCAGAGCGCGTCCGGGTACGTCAATGTCGGTGCCGGCGTCGCGGACAAACTGAGCGATCGCCTGACCGGTTTCGGCATTCGAACGACCGATCGAGAGGAGCTCGAGGGGATCATGCAGGAAGCGGGGCTCAATCCCTACCTCCTCTCCGACGTGGTTACCGCAGCCGGAATGGCCGGCGCCGATCTCCTTCTCACCGGATCGGTGGTCGGCATCGGCGTCGCACAGTCCGCTCTGACCCTCGGCGCCGTCAGTTTCTGCGGAGGCTCGGCCGAGGTCACACTCTCCACGGATGTCGTCGACGTCCTGACCAGCGCGATTTTGTTCGAGCTCTCCGCGGAAGGACACTACAAAGGGTCAACCGAGTTGAAGCTCGACCTCAGTGGGCTTCTCTCTCCGGAGGACTCCCTCGACGTCTGTCTCGGGGGGCTCCGGACGGACCGCGATGCGTACCACGGGGGAGAATCGGTCTCGATCGGATATCGCAACGGGGCAGCAGACGCGTGGTACAGCGTGGAGGTCTATACATCGACCGGGACGTTCTTGCGTTGGCTCGGGTGGCGATACATCGCCGCTGGAGCCTGCGGCAGCTGGTTCTGGAACCAGGTAGACTCGTTCGGTGAACGGGTCGCTCCCAGCGTCTACGTGGCGAAGCTGTGGGACGGTGCGTCCAGCATCGCGTCGACGACGTTCCAGATCCGCCCCGGCGGCGGTCTGCTTCCACTCCACGACGAGATCACCGTCGGGAGTGAGCCGTTCGAGGACTCAATCGTCAGCGGCGCCATCAACAGCGCGGTCGATCTACTCCTCTCGTCTCTGGTCCTCTCGCTTGAGGAGGACGCGCCGCAGCTCGCAGCCGCGGCGTCGCGAGCAGAGAGCGTGGGAGCGGCGCACTCGCCCGCTCTCATCGAAGCACAGATCGCGGCAACCCTCCCCGACGGCAGGATCGCGATCAACGTCGGTACGGACTACGGCGTCTCCAAGGGCGACTTCTTCCAGGTCATCAACCCGACCGACTCCTCGATCCGAGGGGAGATCGTGATCGTCGAGGTTCGCGACCACGTCTCCTATGCGGTCAAGACAGCCGACTTCGACGTTCAGGTCGGCGACGTCGTTCGCTGGATCCAGCCCTAGCAGGCGACGCCTTTCGCTGGCCACGGTAGATTCGCGGGCGCGTCGATCCTCCGATAGACTCTCCCCATCATGCGCAGCCGCACGACAACGATTCTGACCATCTCTCTCGTCCTCGTCGCGATCGCAGGAGCCACGGGGGTATCGAAGAACCCCTTCCGTTCCGTTGGAGTTCGCGTCATCCTTCCCTGGACCGGGCTTCCCCTTCTCGTCGGTGCCGAAGTGACAGTCAGCCTCTCTTTCGGGCGCGGCGCCGTCTCGTTATTCCTCAATGGCGAAGGGCAGGTTCTCTTCACGGCGAGTGCGGACGTTCTCGTCTCCAGCCCGACGAACCCTCTTGCAATCTACGTTCGCGCCACAACGGGGCTCTTCTACTTCGACCCGTCCGCCTATGCGCCGACGCCCCTCATCGGAGCAGGCGTCTACTACGAGGTCGACGCGCTTGAGCCGTTCCTCGTCGGCTTCGCCGCGGAGCTTCTCCACCCACTCGCGTTCCCCTTCCCCATGATCTCAACGTCGCTTGGTTGGGCCCTGCCATGACGAACCTGTTCGGAACTGACGGTGTTCGCGGGGGCGCGAACGCGCTTCTCACTCCTGAGCTGGCCATTCGGCTTGCCCGTGCCACGGCACAACGAATGGCGACGCCGGGCGGACGCACGATCATCGGAAGGGACACACGAACGAGTGGCCCGATGCTCGAGGCGGCTCTGGCCGCCGGTCTCGCGTCCGCCGGCGTCGATGTCCTTCTCGCCGGCGTTATCCCGACTCCAGCGATCTCTTTTCTGATTAAAGACGAGCGCGCAGACCTCGGCGCCGTCGTATCTGCATCGCACAATCCGCCCGGCGACAACGGAATCAAGCTGTTCGACCGTCACGGCATGAAGCTCTCCGTAGAGGAGGAGACCTCGATCGAGACGATCCTCTTCGACGACCTCGCTCCCGCCAAGCGCGTCGGGACTATCGGCACTCTTGAGTCCGCGGCGGCGCGCTACGCAGCTTTCCTCGCGGGCACCATCGACGTCGAGGCGATCGACCTCGCCACGCACACCTTGGCCGTCGACTGTGCGTTCGGCGCCACCTTCGAGATCGCTCCTCACGTTCTCCGGCACTTGGGCGCCAGCGTCATCGAGCTGAACGCGGTACCGGACGGATCGCGGATCAACCAGGAGTGCGGCTCGACGCACCTGGAAGCGATCGCGAAGGGCGTGTCCGACCACAACGCCGATCTCGGAATCGCCTTCGACGGAGACGGGGACCGTGTTCTCTTGGTCACGCCGAGCGGCCGAACGATCGACGGAGATCGGATGATGGGGATTGTCGCCCTCCACATGCACAGGAAGGGCACCCTCTCTCCACCAATCGTCGTCGCGACGGTGATGAGCAACATGGGCCTCGAGAGGGCCCTTGGCGACCGAGGGATCGATCTTGTTCGGACTCCTGTCGGCGACCGAAACGTCTCGCAAGCGTTGGTAGACCACAAGGCTCAGCTCGGCGGTGAGCAGTCCGGCCACATTATCTTCGCCGATCATTCCCCCACGGGCGACGGGATTCTGACCGCCGTCAAGCTCCTCGAGATCGCTCACGAGACCGAAACGGACCTCGAAACGCTCGCTGACGAGATCCCGCTCTTCCCGCAGAACCACAGGACAATCGCCTGCAACAATGCTGCCGAAGTGGTAGAGATGCCGGCGATTCAGGCCGCGCTTGAGGAAGCGAGAGCTGCTCTCGGCGACCGAGGACGCGTGATCGTCCGCGCATCGGGAACGCAATCCGCGATTCGACTGACCGTCCAGGCCGACGACGATCGCCTGTGCAGTGACGTCACCTCGGGCCTTGAAGCGACGATTCTTCGCCACACGTAGCGAACCTCTAGGTTTTCGGAGCCTCGATCCTGTGCGTCAAGACGAGATCACGTGCGGCTCGGGTCTGGTCGAGCCGGCGAACTTGCGCATGGTGGGGGGCGGACCGAAGTAGCTCCGGATCGGACCCCGCCTCCGCGGCGATCCGCTCCATCCGGTCGACGAACGCGTCGAGGGACGCCTTCCCCTCCGTTTCCGTCGGCTCAATCATCAGCGCCTCGCGCACGATCAACGGGAAGTAGACGGTCGGTGGATGGACGCCGAAGTCAATCAATCGCTTGGCGACGTCGAGCGCGGAGATCTCGTTCGGAAGGCCCTGCGCCGACAAGACGAACTCATGTTTACAGGTGCCGTCATATGGGAGATCGAACAGCCCCTTCAGCCGTGCTTGAAGGTAATTCGCGTTTAGCACCGCGTTCTCCCCCACCTCCCGCAGCCCTTCGTCGCCGAGTCGGAGGAGGTAGACGTACGCCTTCACCGCAACGAGGACATTCCCGTAGAAGGAATGAACCGCCCCGATCGATCGCGGGTGATCCCAGTCGAGGCGATACTCGCCGCCGTCAAACACGATCCGGGGAGCTGGCAGATACTCGCCAAGAGGCTCGGAGACGGCGATCGGCCCGGACCCGGGACCGCCGCCACCGTGGGGCGTAGACAGCGTCTTGTGGAGATTGAAGTGGAAGACGTCCGCTCCCATGTCTCCCGGCCTCGCCCTCCCGAGGAACGCATTGAGGTTCGCCCCGTCGAAGTAGCAGAGGCCGCCGGCCGTGTGCACCGCCTCCGTGATCTCGAGAATCCGCTCCTCAAAGATCCCGAGCGTATTCGGGACGGTGAGCATGATCCCGGCGACCGTCTCGTCGAGTTCGGGGACAAGGGCATCGATGTCAACCATTCCTCTCTCGTCCGACGGGATCTCGGTGGTTGAGAATCCGGCGGCCGCGGCCGATGCGGGGTTCGTCCCGTGCGCCGAATCCGGCAAGAGGACCCTGGAACGTTCCGGTTCGCCCCGCTCTTCGAAGTAGCGTTTGAACAGGAACATCCCCGTCAGCTCGCCGTGTGCGCCGGCAACGGGCTGCAGAGAGACGGCGGGCATCCCGGCCATCCGACTCAGAAGGTCGGTCAGCTCGAAGAGGAGCCCGAGAATCCCCTGGGCCGAGGCGGCGTCGGTCAGTGGATGCAGATCGGTGAAGCCCGGAAGCGCCGCGACCGCCTCGTTGATCTTCGGGTTGTACTTCATCGTGCAGCTGCCCAACGGATAGAAGCCGTCGTCGACCCCGAAATTCGCCTTCGAGAGCTCGGTGTAGTGACGAGCAACGATCGGCTCACTGACGGTCGGAATCCGCGGAGGAAACTCCCGGAGGAGCTCCCGATCGATCGTGTATTCGCCCCCCGGGCGAGGCGCGTCAGCGTGCGGGAAGAAGCTGCTCGCGCCATCGCTCGTCGGCCGCTCGAAGATCGTCTTCATCGCTTTCCTCCAAGTACGTCGACAAATCGATCGAGTTCGGCCTTTGTCCGCCTCTCGGTGACCGCGATCCGGAGGGCGTTCTCGACCCCGAGCGCGACCAAACCCTTCGACGGAGCGACGAGAAAGCCGCCCTCGGCAAGACGTGTCCTCACGGCATCCGGATCCTCAGCCGTCCGCACAACGAACTCATTGAAGAATGGGCCGTCGAAAGCGAGGTCGAACCCATCGATCTGCGCAATCCGACCCGCCAGGTCGTGGGCGTTCTCCAGGTTCTTCTTGGCGACGCTTCGTAGCCCATCTCCCCCGACGCTCGACAAGTAGATGGTCGCAGCGAGCGCGCAGAGGGCCGAATTCGTGCAGATGTTGGAGGTCGCTCGCGCTCGACGGATGTGCTGTTCGCGCGTCTGAGAGGCCATGACGTAGCCAACTTGCCCTTCGGTGTCGACCGTCCGACCGGCGACGCGCCCGGGCATCTGTCGAAGGTACGCCTTGCGCGTCGCGAAGAGACCGAGGAGCGGTCCGCCGAAGCCCATCGGAAGGCCGAGCGACTGGCCTTCTCCGACGACGATGTCCGCTCCGAAGGCTCCGGGCGGCTCCAGCAGACCGAGAGCCAATGGGTAGGCGGAGACGATCAGCAGCGCGTCGCCGATTCGACGCTTGAGGCCTTGGAGCGATTCGATCACGCCAAACGCGTTCGGCGTTTGAACGATCACCGCGGAGAGCTCGTCGGCCGGGTTGTCAAACTCGCACCGTCCGGAGGGATCGTAGTCGAGCTCGACAAGCGACAGATCCGCTCCCCACGCGTACGTGTCGAGCACCCGTCGAAACTGCGGAAACAGCGTGCGCGCAACGGCAATCCGGCCGCGGCCACGAATCCGTTCGGCCATCATTGCGGCCTCGGCCAACGCGGTCGCCCCGTCGTAGAGCGATGCGTTGGCGATCTCCATCCCAGTCAACTCGCAGATCAAGGTCTGGAACTCGAACATCGCAGTCAGCGTTCCCTGGCTGACCTCGGGCTGGTACGGCGTGTATGCCGTCACGAATTCGGACCGGGAGACAAGACTCGAAACGACACTCGGCACGTAGTGATCGTAGATCCCGCCTCCGAGGAACGGCACCAACCTCGAGCCTGCATTCGCTCCCGCCATCTCCTCGAGCCAGGCGGCGACTTCCATCTCGCTTCGGCTCGGAAGACCGAGCGGACGGAAACGCTCTCTCACGGCCGCCGGAATGTCGGAGAAGAGGGCATCGAGCGACTCGACACCGATCGCTGCGAGCATCTCACGTCGATCGGCGTCCGTGTTCGGGACGTATCGCATCCGACCCCTAGCTCCCCGAGAGGAGGCGCTCGTACCCCGCCGCGTCCAGGAGGCGGTCCACCTGAGCGGGGTCTGCGAGTTCGAGCACGACGATCCACCCGTCGGTGTACGGCGCATCATTGATCGTCTCCGGAGCCGCTTCCAGGATGCTGTTCACCTCGACGACCTTGCCGTCGAGCGGTGCGAGAACGTCGCCGACCGCCTTGACCGATTCCACCGCACCGAGGGTCTCCCCCGCGGCAACTTCGGTCCCGATCTGCGGAACTTCGACGAAGACGATGTCACCGAGTTCGCTTTGCGCGTGATCCGTGATCCCGATCCGCGCTCGACTCCCCTCGACGTGTATCCACTCGTGATCCTCCGTGTAGCGGTAGTCGATCGGATACGTCATGATCCCTCCCGTTTTTTCGTTCAGTAGGGGTAATCCGCACGATTATACGAGGCGATCGAGGGCCGGGCCAGGCGCCCGCTGTACGGCGAAAAGACGCTCCCTCTCGATCGCCAAGCTTCACCGGGGAACACACCGCGCCACTCGATGAATGGTGCCCGCCCTTCTTTGGGGAAGCGCGTCCGTCAGAACGGGGCCTGCGTTCTGAGGGAGTGCGCCGCAGTTCGGTGCTAGAAAGGCGCATTCGCCAGAACGGAGCTTGAGTTTCGAAGAAATGCGCCCACCTTTCGACAGGGACGGGACTCCCGTCAGGGCGCAAGACGGCACCATTCAAAGAATGGTGCCCGCCTTTCCACAGAAAGGCGCGTTCGCTAGAACGGCGCCTCTTCTGCCGTCCGCGGATAGAAGCTGGCATATGCCTTGTTGAATGCGATCGTCACCGTCCCGGGCGGACCGTGCCGCTGCTTGGCGATGATCACTTCCGCGTCCGATCCGGCCCCTTGGCCGGACACGTGCGCCTTGTCCTCCGGGCGATTGTAGTAGTCTTCGCGATAAATGAACATGACGACGTCCGCGTCTTGCTCGAGGGCTCCGCTCTCGCGGAGGTCGGAGAGGAGCGGCCGCTTCGACTCGCGTCGCTCGACAGCACGGCTCAACTGCGAGACGGCGAGCACTGGGATCGAAAGCTCCCGGGCGAGCTTCTTCAACGAGCGTGAGATGTACGCGATCTCCTGCTCGCGGATGTCGGTCCGCACGCCAGCGTCCACGAGCTGGAGATAATCGACAATCAGCATGTCCAACCCGTACTGGGACGCCATTCTCCGTGCCTTCGCGCGGATCTCGAGAATCGAGGCTCCCGGGGTGTCGTCGATGATGACCGTCGCCTTCTGCAGCTTCCCCGCCGCCGACGCGATGTCTCGCCACTTCGGTGCCGGAACATAACCGCCGCGCAGCCGATGCAGACTCACCTTGGCCTCGCCGCACAGAAGGCGCTCGAGAAGCTGCTCCTTGGTCATCTCCAGCGAGAAGATCCCGATCGCCGCCTTGTCGTGAATCGCCGCGTGCCGCGCAAGACTCAAGACGAAGCTCGTCTTCCCCGTTCCCGGACGGCCTGCGACGATGACCAGATCGGACCGCTGCATCCCTGAGGTCAGCTCATCAAGGTCGCGAAACCCTGTCGAGAACCCCCGAATCGTCTGCCGATCGGGGTCCCGATGCAGCTCCTCGAGCGAGTCGATGTGCTCGTAGAGAAAGTCGTTGACGAGCACGTACGACCGATCGAGGTTCGACGCCGTAATCTCGAAGATCAACGACTCCGCCCGGTCGAGAACCTCGTCGGCTTCGCTGACCTCGTCGTAGCCGAACTCGGAGATCTGCCCACCCGCCTGGATCAGGGCACGGAGAACCGCCTTCTTCCTGACGATGTCCGTGTAGTACTCGAGCGAGGCGGTCGTCGTGACGCGATCAAGGAGTTCGTTCAAGTACATCCTGCCGCCGGCACGCTCCATGTCCCCGCGCTCTTCGAGCCGGTTGGCGACGGCAACGATGTCCGCACTGATCTTCCCGCCGCTCTGCGTGGAGAAGAGCTCGCGAATCGTGCGAAAGATCACGCGGTGCCTCTGAACGTAGAAGTACTCGGGGGTCAGGCGTTCGACGAGGATCGGAACGGACCGATCGGGATCGAGAAGCGCCGCACCGAGGACCGCTTGCTCGGCCTCGATGTTCTTGGGCAGTTCGCGAACGCCGGATCCGTCTTTGCCGGGAAGGTCAGATTCGATCATGGGCCACCTATCTCAGACGATTATACGGCCTCGCTCGTGCCCCAGGCGAACCGAGCGCCCGCTGCCGGCTCAACCGCCCGATTGAAGGTGTGTTGGCCGTTTGCTATACTCCAACGATGCGAAACCAGACCGTGACCCGGAGGATGATGTGGAAGTTCTAACAATGAAAGAACTGCTCGAAACCGGCGTGCATTTCGGGCACCGAACGCGCAAGTGGAACCCGAAGATGGCACGCTACATCTTCACCGAACGAAAAGGGATTCACATCATCGACCTTGAGCAGACGGTCGAGATGTTCAGGCGCGCCTACTACACGATCCGCGATTGCGTCGCGGATGGCGGAGAGGTTCTGTTCGTCGGCACGAAGAAGCAGGTTCAGGGAACGATTGTCGAGGAGGCACAGCGCTGCGGTGCGCACTACGTCAACCGCCGCTGGCTCGGCGGCACCCTCACGAATTTCGCAACCATTCGGCAGTCGATCGAACGGATGAAGAAGCTGGAAGGACAGGTCGAGGACGGAACCGTCGATCACATGCCGAACAAGGAAGCAAGCAAACTGCGACGCGAACTCGCCAAGCTGCAACGCAACCTCGACGGCCTGCGCTTCATGGAGCGGAAGCCCAATCTGATGTACATCATCGATCCGGACGTCGAAACGATCGCGGTCCACGAAGCGAACCTCGCAGGGGTCCCGATCATCGCCATCGTCGACACGAATTGCGATCCGGATCCGATCGACCTCCTCATCCCCGGGAACGACGACGCGATCAAGGCGACGAAGCTGATCACCGCGCGAATCGCCGACGCCGTCCTCGAAGGGCGTGAAGGCCGCCAGGACGAGCGCGAGCCCACGCCTGCTGCGGAGACGAAGTCCGAGGACGAAGGAACCGAGACCGAAGAGGCGAAGCTCGAGACTGAGGCGGTTGGCGGGGTCGAGGAGGCCGACGAGGCCGAGACGAAGGAGCCAGAGGCGAAGCTCGAGACCGAAGCGGTTGGCGAGGTCGAGGCCGACGACGCGGAGGAATCCGAGGCCGCAGACGACCTGGAATCGGCCCAGGCCGACGAGAAGAGCGATGACGAATCCGCCGCCAGTGCGAGCGAGAACGAGTCGTCGGAGGACGTCGCCAAGAGCGCAGACGAAGCGGGCGCGGACGGCGGCGAGGGCGAAGCCACCGAAGACGAAGCACAGGATGGCGACGCCGATACGGACGAAGCAGAGGAAAACTCGGCGGACTCCGAGAAAGACGACGATGACGACGATAAGAGCTGAGGACATCAAGAGGCTCCGCGACGAGACCGGGATCGGCATGATGGACTGCAAGCGCGCCCTCACTGAGGCGAAGGGGGACATCGAGCGGGCCAAGGAGATCCTTCGCGAGCAGGGGCTCGAGCTGATGGCGCAGATCGGACGGGAAGCACACGAAGGACGCGTTGTCTCCTACGTCCACCACACCGGGAAAGTCGGGGTTCTCGTGGAGCTGGCAACTAACACCGACTTCGCCGCCAACAGCGCCGAGTTTCTCGAGTTCGCCAACGACGTCGCGATGCATATCGCCGCCGAGGCGCCGACCTTCGTCGCTCCGGAAGACGTCCCTTCCGAGGCGATCGACGAGGCGAACGCCGAGTTCCGGAAGAAGCTGGAGGAACAGGGAAAGCCCGCCGAGATCGTCGAGAAGGCCCTCGAAGGCCGCGTCAAGAGCTACTACGAGGACAATTGCCTCATCAAGCAGGCGTTCATCAAGGACCCGGACGTCAGGATCGAGGAGATGCTCGCCGACCTGAGAACCAAGACCGGCGAGAACATCCAGATCAAGCAGTTCGCGCGCTTTGAGATCGAGGTCGCAGGATGCGCCGATCCCCTCGCCGCCTCCTCCTGAAGCTCTCAGGCGAAGCGTTCGGAGGGGACGAGGGTCCCATCGCAGCAGCGCCACTCAATCGAATCACCGCTGAGATCCTCTCCGTCGAGCGCGTCGAACTCGCTCTCGTCGTCGGTGGAGGGAACGTCATCCGCGGTGCGAGAACGGAGATGTTCGACCGGATCGAAGCGGATACGCTCGGCATGCTCGCGACCGTGCTGAACGCCCTCGCCCTCCGTTCAAGGCTCGAACGCGAAGGGAAGAAGGTCGTCGTCCAATCGGCGATTCACACCGAGTTGACCGATCCGATCTCGCCACGCGCTGCAAGAGCGGCGCTGGCGGAGGGCGCGATCGTCCTGTTCGCCGGGGGGACCGGAAGCCCGCTGGTGACCACCGACACCGCGGCAGCGCTCCGCGCCGTCTCGATCGGAGCCGACCTCCTCGCCAAGGCCTCCAACGTCCCCGGAGTCTACTCAGACGATCCAGCGAAGACAAAGGATGCCTCCCTTCTCGATGAGATCTCACACGACGAGTTCATGGACCATCGTTACGGGGTGATGGACCAAGTCGCGGTTGAGATCTGCCGCGAGTACGCGCTCCCGATCGAGGTGTTCGACTTCGCTCGGACCGGCGCCCTGCAAGACATCGCCTCCGGACGGCGCGTCGGCACCCGCATCGGGTAGACACGCCCCAGCAAAGCGCACACCACACCCACAGAAGGACGTGCGCGAAATGCGCAGGTCCTTCCACACGTCCGAGGGACGCCCGCGCCCAGCTTTTTCGCGGAATCACGCATCGAAGGCCGACTGCAGGAACGAGGCGGTGCCCCGTACTGGCTTGAGCACAGGCCCAGGAGATGTCCTAAGTAAGACGCGATGCAACCCTCACATCGCCACCCACAGACGAATGTGTGGATCGCGCGCATTCGTCTCCGTGTCTGAGGGACGAACTTCGCCCGTCCCTCAGACACGCAACCACTTCAGCACCTCGCCAAAGCGCCGTTCGACCTCCTCGAGGATCTCGGAATCCGGGCCCTTCTTCTGGATGAGCCGCGCGGCGCTTCGCGCTCGGCTCATCAGCTCGAGATCTTCGGTTAGGTCGACCGCTCGCAGCTGGGTGAGGAATCCGTGTTGGTGCGTTCCAAGCAGGTCGCCCGGTCCCCGAATCCGAAGATCCGCCTCGGCGATCGCGAACCCGTCATCGTGGTCGACAAACGCTGCAAGTCGACCCTCGGAGTCCTCGGTCCTCGTATCGGCAATCGCGATGCAAACCGCCGGCTTACCGGACCGCCCGATACGGCCGCGGAGCTGATGAAGCTGCGACAAGCCAAACCGCTCTGCATGTTCGATGACCATGAAGTCGGCGTCCTGAACGTCGATACCGACTTCGATCACCGTCGTGGAGACGAGAAGGCGGATGTCACCCCTCACGAAGCGCGCCATCGCATCCCCTCGCTCGGCGGACGAGAGCCGCCCGTGAAGGAGTCCGACGCCGACATTCGGGAATCGGCCGCCGAGCTCTTCAGCGACCTGGACCGCGGCGCCGACGTCCACCTTCTCCGACTCCTCGACGAGAGGGAGCACAACGTACCCTTTCCGGCCTTCAATCAAGAAGCGTCCGACCTCCTGGTAGACCGCTTCGCGATCCAACTCCCGCACTCTCCGCGTGTCGATCCGACGCCGCCCGACAGGAAGCTCATCGAGCGTCGAGACGTCGAACTCACCATAGAGGGTCAACGCAATCGTCCGAGGAATCGGCGTTGCGCTCATCACGAGAAGGTCGATCATCTCACCCTTCTCCTCGATCGTCGAACGCTGGACCACGCCGAAACGGTGCTGCTCGTCGATGATTACGAGCCCAAGGTTCGAGAAGGTCACCGTTTCCTGAATCAGCGCATGCGTTCCGATCACGAGGTCGATCCGGCCCGCTCGGATCTCCTCCGTGACGAGAGCCTTCTCCTTCGTCGCCCCCGTGAGCAACCCAACGCGAACAGGAACGCCTTCGAACAGCGTCGCGAGGGTCGTCGCGTGCTGGTCGGCAAGAAGCTCGGTGGGGACCATGAACGCCACCTGTGCACCGCTCTCGATGACCGAAAGGGCAGCGGCGATCGCGACGAGCGTCTTCCCCGAACCGACGTCCCCCTGCAGCAGCCTCATCATCCGGATCGGATCGGACAGGTCGTTTCGGATCTCTCGGAGCGCGCCGGCCTGAGCGCGCGTCAACGAGAACGGGAGGCCCGCGAGGAATGACTCGGTCCATCTTTTCTCGCTGGACCGCGCAATCCCCTTCTCGCTTCTCGTCGTGCTGAGCAGGCCAATCTGGAGCAGGAGGAGTTCTTCGAACGCGAGGCTGCGTCGCGCTCGCTCGAACCCGGCGGCATCGACGGGCCGATGGATCGTGGCAATCGCTTCGCGCCTCGAGAGGATCCGGTTCTCCCTGCGAACCGCGACCGGAATGACCTCGACCACCTCGTCGAGGAGATCGTCGAGGTGACGATCGATCAGTGAACGGATGAGCCTCTCGCTGACTCCTTCGGTCGCCGGGTAGATCGGGACGAGACGTCCTACGTCTGATCCAGCTCCGGCCGCTTCCCAAACCGGGGAGCGCATCTGGAGTTCTCCGTGGCTCCGCTCAACCTTCCCGAACACGTCGACTTGCTCTCCCCGACGGAGTTGCTCGGCGAGCCAGGGCTGATTGAACCAGACCGCGTAGAGGAAGCCGGACCCATCCCCGAGCGCGGCCTTGACGATCGTCATCCCTCGTCCCACGCGTCGCCGATCGACGGTCAGGATTTCGGCACGAACCGTAGACTCATCGCCAGGACGCAGCCTCCCGATCTCCGAGACTCGGGATCGATCTTCGAGTCGGCGTGGCAAGTGCAGGATCAGGTCCTCGACCGTCCGGATGCCGATCGAACGGAGGGCAGCGGCTCGTTTCTCGCCGATCCCTTGGAGACTCCCGATCGGCCGCTCCAGCACGTTGGTCGGCGGCTTCCCGCTCCCCTTTCCTCCCGAGAGAAAGACATGGAGTTGATCGACCATCCGCCGGCGATCGTCAGAGCTTGCCTCACCATATCCACTCACGATTGGAACCGCTCCCGGCAAGTTCTGCTCGACGAACGCCTCAAGACCCCGCGTCACGGCCGAATCACGGAACCCGCTCGAAGCTTCCAGTCGAAGGATCTTCTCGACCGTTCCTCTCGAAGCCCTGTTCCCTTGTGACATACCGACGTCAACCATATAATGCCGCGGGCCAACAGGCAAGGGACGATGATGAGCATCCGAACCTACGGCGACTCCGTGCTGAGACGCACGGCCGAGCCGGTCGAGACGATCGATTCCGAGATAAGGGCGATCTGCCAGCAGATGGTCGAGGCGATGATCCGCGCCGACGGCGTCGGGCTCGCAGCGCCCCAGATCGGCGTTTCGAAGCGGATCATCGTCCTCGACGTCGACGGCGACTTCCACGTCTTGATCAACCCCGAACTAGTCGACACCTCGGATGAGACCGACACGTTCACCGAGGGGTGCCTCAGCGTTCCCGGAGTCCAAGCCGACGTCTCGCGTAGCGCACGGGCGACAATCACCGGCACGGCCCTCGACGGGACGCCGATCGAGATCACGGGTGAGGGGATCCTCGCACGAGCCATTCAGCATGAGATCGACCACCTGAACGGGCACCTGTTCGTCGATCATCTCAGCCCCGTTCGCCGGCAGAGCCTCCTCAAGGAGTATGGACGGAAGCGACGAGAGGAGCAGGATTGAGGATCGTCTTCGTCGGCACGGCCGACTTCGCCTCCCCCGCCCTCGCGGCGCTCGAACGGCGGCACGAAATCCCGCTCGTCGTCACGCAGCCCGATCGGCCGGCAGGCCGAAAGGGACGGCTTCGAGAGCCGCCGGTGAAGACGAAGGCCTGCGAACTCGGCCTCCCGGTCGCTCAGCCGGATCGGATCAATGCGCTGGACGCCGTCGATCAACTCGCAGAAGCTGCGCCCGACGTGATCGTCGTCGCGGCCTACGGACAGATCCTCAAGCCAGACGTCTTCAACATTCCCCCCCACGGCACGATCAACATCCACGCCTCAATCCTCCCCGCCTACCGCGGTGCAGCCCCCGTCCGCTGGGCAATCGTCCGCGGCGAGGAGACGACGGGAATCACGACGTTTCTCATCGACCGCGGGATGGACACCGGCGACATCCTCATGAGCCGCGCTCTCGCGATTGAGCCGGACGAAACGGCCGGAGAGCTCGAGGGCCGGCTCGCCGATCTGGGCGCCTCGGTCATCGTGGAGACGCTCGAGGGCGTCGCCGACGGGACCATCGTTCCCAGGCCGCAGCCCGACGAAGGCGTCTCCTACGCGCCGATCCTGAAACGTAGCGACGGCCGAATCAACTGGAGCACGGACGCATCGACGACTCACGATCTGGTGCGCGGAATGAGCCCGTGGCCGGGCGCTTGGACGTCCCTCGGCGATGAGCGGATCAAGGTTCACCGTTCGGCCCGAACCGAGATTCGGAAGGGATCCGCAAAACCGGGTGCGATCGTGCTGGCGGAGACGGGACGCCTCCTCGTCGCCTGCGGGAGCGAGCTCCTCGAGATCCTCGAGGTCCAGCGCGAGGGACGGCCGAAGGTTGACGGAGCCGCCTTCCTCAACGGTCTTCGGGAGACGAGCCGCTTCGGCTAGGCCGTCGGGTAGAGGCCGGCCAGACCGTTCGGTTCAACCTGGCGCTCGAGCGAGATTCCATCGAGCCGGCCAAGGACGATCTCGGCCGTGTTGGAGACGATCGCCGAGACGAGGTGTCCGCCCGTGACCGTTCCGTCCCGGCGTGCGACCGTCAGGTGGCAGTGCGCGATGCGCTCCCCATCCAGCAAGCCGATGTTCCCCTGCGTCGCCAGAAGCTCGACCGGCTCTCGTATGACGTGGTGCTCGTATTCGTCACCGTTCCAGTAGCCGAGCGTCACGTCGCGAACCATGCCGATCCCTGCGAGAATGACGGCGCTATCCATCGTCAGCGACAGAAGTCCTGCGACGAGATCTTCGCTATCGACCATTCGAACAACGGTTTCTCGTGTTACGTGCGCTTCGATCATCTTCCCTCCAAACGCAGATTCCACCACTCTCCTCGAGAGTGAGCACGGGTTGCGCAGGGTCTCTCGCGTCTCCTATCCTCCTCCTGCGATGGATCCCACCCAGGACGCACGATGGATCGTCAGTCGGCTCACCGAGCGATTCGGACCGATGCTGGAGCCCGAGCGATCTCCTGTCGAAACCCTCGTTCTCACGATTCTCTCTCAGAACACGACAGACACCAACCGGGACCGGGCCTACGCGGCGCTTCTCGATCGCTTCGGCACGCTTGAAGACGTCTCGAATGCGACCGAAGCGGAGATCGCGGAGGCCATCCGTGCCGGCGGCCTACAACAGCAGAAGGCTCACTCGATCCACGAGTCGCTCCGTCGGATCCAGGAGCAGCGTGGACGTCTCGATCTCGCGTTCCTTCGAGAGATGGAACTCGGAACCGCCCTCAGGTGGCTGCTCGAACTCCCGGGCGTCGGATCGAAGACCGCGGGAATCGTCCTTCTCTTCTCATTCGGGCGGCCGTACTTCCCCATCGACACGCATATCCGCCGGATTCTGAAGCGCGTCGGATGGGTCCGTGGTAACGAAGAGCCACACAGAAGAGTCAACGCCCTACTTGACGCGGATGCCGGTCTGATGTCCGAGCTGCACTTGCAGCTGATCCGGCTTGGAAGGACCCTATGCAAGCCACGGAAGCCGCGCTGCGGCGAGTGTCCGATCCGTGCACGATGCCGACACGGGAGGGAATCGTCGACATGAACCTGCTCGCTCAGGAACTTGGAAGGGAGCTTACTTCACGCTCTCTCACAATCTCGGTCGCCGAGTCCTGCACCGCCGGAGGACTGGCGCACGAAGTCACACGGGTCCCCGGTGCCTCCGCGTACTTCCTCGGTGGCGTGATCGCCTATGACAACGCAGTCAAGACCGGGCTTCTCGGTGTTCCGGAGTCGATCCTCGTTCGATTCGGTGCCGTCAGCGCCGAGGTCGCCGAAGCGATGGCCTCGTCATGCCAGAGGCTATTCGAGACGGACATCGCCGTCAGCATCACCGGAATCGCTGGACCGGGGGGGGGGACGCCCGAGAAACCTCCCGGGCTCGTCTTCGTCGCCGTTGCCGATGCGAGCATCGCGCGGAGCCGGCGGTTTGACTTCATTGGATCGCGAGACAAGGTCCGTTCGCAGGCGACGGAGGCCGCCCTGATGATGGCTTCGTCCTTCCTTGCCGATCGCTGAGAAACCGTGCGCCGTACTCCCTTCCTTGATCGATCCTGAGATCCCATGCTAGACTTCTCACATGAAGGGTCCCCTGAAGAGCGGGTGGAAATACCTCCTCTCCATCGTCCTCGGATTCGGTCTGCTGGCCGGCGTCCTCTACTTCGTCGGTTGGCGCCAGATCCTCGCCGAGATGCAGTCCCTCGGTACGTGGGGAGTCCTCGGCGTGATCGGGAACGTCGCCTTGGCGATGGCAGCGTGGATCCTCTGTTGGTGGATCATCCTCGCGTCCTACGGAATCCGCATTCCGCTTCGCCGGATCGCCGGTGCGCGAACGAGCGGCTACGCGGTCAGCTACCTGACCCCCACGCTCTACTTCGGCGGAGAACCGTTCCGTGCGTTGCTCGTGAGCGACTCGACGGCGGCTCCAGCAACGCGGATCTTCGCCACGATCATCGTCGAACGCTTCCTCGGCGGCCTGAGCATGATTCTGTTCATCTTGATCGGCGGCTTCCATGCGATCATCTCGCCGAGCATTCCGCAAGAAGGCAAACGCCTGCTCATCGCCGGTACTGCGTTCATCACGTTCTGGATTCTTGTCGGCCTGATCGACTTCGCCGGCAACTTCAAGTGGATCAGCCGCGCGATCCGGTTGATCGGCCGCCTGATTCCCCGATGGCGGGATCCGCTCGACCGAGCAGCAACGAAGGTCTCGGAGACGGAGGACGAAGTCTATCACGCGTTCACCGACCACTGGAAGGGAACCCTGGTTGCGTTCATCGTGCAAGTCGTAGCGACTTTCTTCATCTACATGCGACCTCAGGTCTTCTTCCACTTCTCAAGCGGCGTCCACTTCACGTTCCCTCAGCTCTCTCTTCTCTTCTCGTTCAACATCCTGCTCTCTTCGTTCCTTTGGATCACACCGGGCGGGCTCGGCACCGGCGAGGCTGGATTGATCGGGATTTTCCGCTACATCGCGCCAGTCGTGCCGAGCGAGGGCGTCGTCGCGTACTCGCTTGTCTTCAAATTCGCCGAGGCCATCCTCGTCGCCATCGGGGTCTACTACCTGTTCCGCCGAGGGGTCGCATATTTCGAGCGACGGAAGCGCCCGTGAATCGAGAAGCTCCGATGTTCCCGCTCTATCACAGCGACGGAAGCGCTCTCCCGAAAGCGAAGCGACGTAGACCGCTGAAGTGTCAACTGGCGGCCTCACTGAGCACATCGACCCATCTGCCGGTACGCCGCAAGCGTCGCAGTTCCTGTAGGAGCGAGAGCAAAGCGGAGTTGGCGGCGCGACAGCGGCGGCCGAACCGTATGCGAAGCGATGTCCTCAGTACGTTGCGCGTCAGCACAACGGCGGCAGTTGTGTGAAGGAAGCTCTAGCGGAGCGGCGAGAACTCGCGGGACGCGAGGATGCTCGCCCCGAGCCAGCCGATCAGGCTTCCCAGAAGGAGCCCTAGCGCGAGAGCCGCGAAGGTGACGCCGAGGACCAGGACGCCGTCGGCAAGCTTGGGAACCGTGGCAGCGTCTCCTATCGCGTACTGGCCGAGGTAGATCCCGGCGATCAAGAGGAGTCCGGAAAGGAGCCCCATCAGGGTCCCCAACCCGATGACCGGCGGGACGATGGTTCGTTCGGACGTTCCTGAGAGTCGCATGACACGAATCTCGACGTGGAAGCTCCCGAGAAGAACGCGGAACCCGGCCCGCGCGAGAACGAGGCTAAGGATGACGCTCAACACCAGCGCGGCGAGAAGGCCAATCTTCGCGGATGCCGGAAGCGCAAACCCCGTTGGCGTAGCAGCCGCCGTGCCACTCTCGACCTGCATGATGCCGTCCATCGACTCCACGGCGGCGAGCACATCGCCCATCACGTCTGCCGACGCCGTCCGGATGAAGAACCGGCCGCCCGTGTTCCCCGGGCTCACTTCCTCAGCGAACCGGAACGAGATGGACAAGACATCCGGCCTCTGGCGAATCCGGAGGTAGTGATCGTTCACTGTCTCCGCCGACAGTCTCGGAGACAGATGGACGATGATCTCACCCGGACCGAGCAACTCGGCCGAGTCGCCGGTCGCCTCACCGCCGACGAGAAAGAGCGTGGCGAATGAGGCCAGGCAGACGAAGACGAGAAGAATCGCAGCGGAGAAGAGAGCGGCGCTTCGGGCTCGAATCGCGCCGAGAAGCTCGCGGAAAATGAACAGGAACGTGCTCATCGCGCCGTCACCCTCCCGTCGACCAACTCGAGAACGCGGTGTTTCCGTGTCTGCGGCGGCAGCGGGCCGCGCGCCGTCGCGAGTACCGTCACTCCTCGACGGCAGATCCGCTCGAGAAGCGCGCAGATCTGCTCTTGATCCTCCGGACCGACACCGTCAAACAGATCATCGATGAGCAGGAGAAGGGGATCGTTGCAGATCGAAAGAGCGATGCCCAAGCGCAGCCGCTCGACGGAAGAGAGTTCCGTCGCTTCCGCCGTCTGCTGTCGGAGAAGCCCGACCAACTCGAGGGCGAGAAGCGCCTTCTCCTCCGCCTGCTCGCGGAAGTCTCCGAGTGCCCGGAGCTTGAAGACGAGGTTGTCGATTGAGGTTCGCGGAAGCGGAACGAAGCCCTGCGGGAGGAGCCCGATTTGGCGACGCAGCTGAAGCGCTTTGTCCCGACTGAGTCGAGCGACGTTCCGCCCGTGAACGAGGATCTGTCCCTCCTGCGGCAGCGTCTGCGCCGCGAGCAGGCCGAGGAGGAGCGTCTTTCCCACCGCCGCGTCCCCGATCAGATAGACCAACTCGCCGCGCTCGACGTGGAGGTGCACATCCTCAAGCACCTTGATCCCATCTTCGGTCGTGAAGTGAAGCTCCGAAACCTGAATCATCACGGACATCTCGCCACCACGAACCTCTCGACGCCAGCCACGTCTCTCTCGACGGCGACGTCGTTCAGCCCCGCTTCTTCGAGCAGTCCGCACACCTTCTCGGCTTGCCCGATTCCGATCTCAAGAAGGAGCGCCCCGCCGGCGACCATGTGATCGAGGGCACCTCCGACAAGAGACTCGATCCTCTTCAGCCCGCCTGCACCCCCGTCGATGGCGACACGAGGCTCGTGATCTCGTACTTCGGGTGACAGCTCCTCCAGGTCCTCCGTAGCGACATACGGCGGATTCGACACGATGAGGTCGAATCGCCCCTCGACATCGGCGAGCCAATCGCTCCGCAGGAAACACACCCGATCTTCGACGCCGTTCACCCGAGCGTTCTCCTCGGCCAATCGAAGAGCATCTGGCGAGACGTCGACTGCGCTCACGTCTGCACGCGGAAGATAGCGCGCGAGGCAGATCGCGATCACACCGGCGCCCGTCCCGAGGTCAATGCATCGAACCTCTCGATCGCGGGGAGCCAGCTTGAGCGCCCGTTCCAGAAGTTCCTCCGTCTCCGGACGCGGAATCAGTGCTTCACGACGCACCTTAAAACGCAGTCCGAAGAAGCTGACTTCACCGACGAGGTGTTGCAGTGGGATTCCGGACTTCCGCTTCTGGATGACCATCCTGTAGCGGGTTCTCTCGTCTGTCGTCAGCGGCTTATCGGGCGAGATGTAGAGGTGAAGGCGCTCGACATCGAGCGCGTGGGCTAGCAGAATCTCGGCTTCCAAACGCGGCTGAATTATCCCCGCATCTTCTAGGTATCCACGGGTCCAGTTCAAGACCTCGCGAATCGTCCACTCGACAGGCAGTTCGGTTCCCCCCCATCTGAGAAGTCGACAGCCCGCAATCGTGGAACACAATAGCGAAATCTTGTGCCCAATGCAAGAACTCCCTATACTGTGCGGCCTTGAGACCGCCGATAGCGGAGCCACATCGCGGCGCGCGAGCAGATGAACGCTCACCGCTCAGAGGGCCGACAGCGCGATCTCTTGCGTCAAACGACGGAAGGGGGAATCCATGGGGAGAAGAGCGTGGCTTGCCATTCTCGGCCTGTCGGCCGTCGCGTGGCTGGCCGGCTGCTCGTTCTTCGGTGATCAAGGGCCGGCGTTCACCAACTGGGAACCGGAACTCTCGCCGGACGGCGAAACTCTCGTCTACGAGTCGGTCTCCGGGAAGACGCTCGAACTCTACACACGAGATCTCGTCACCGGCGAGGAGCAGCGCTTGACGGAGAATGAGGTCGAGGATTGGTCGCCCAGTTGGTCACCGGAAGGAGATCGGATCGCGTTTGCTTCCAATCGAGGCAAGAACGTCGACATCTACCTCCTCGTGATCGAGACGAGAGAGACGCAACGGATCACGACGCACGAAGCCGACGACATCAACCCCAGCTGGGGCGTCGACGGACGAATCTACTTCAACTCGAATCGGTCCGATCTCTGGGAGATCTACGCCATCAATTCGGACGGCTCGGATCTGGTCAAGATCACGGAAGCCGAGGCACCGGAGTAGAGGGATGCGCGTCACTGCGGTGATCCTAGCCGCCGGCCACGGGCACCGGATGGGCGGGAGCGACAATAAGACGTTCCTCCCAATCGCCGGGCAGCCACTTCTCGCCTACGGCCTTCGAGCCTTCGCCACGTCTCCGAGGATCGATGAGATCATCATGGTTGTCGCACCGGACGAGGAGGATCGCGTTCGCGGGATGCTCCCACCTGCTGTCCCCTCAATCTCCTTCGTCCCTGGAGGCGACGTCCGCCGCGATTCGTCGATCGCCGGGGTCGAGGCCGCGACCGGCGAGATTGTCTTGATCCACGACGGCGCCCGGCCGTTTCCCAGCCCCGAGTTGATCGAACGCGTCATTCGCGGAGCCGTCGAGCACGGTGCATGCGCTCCCGTCTTGCCGGTCGCTGACACGCTACGTCCAATCGCCGATGACGGCCTTCTTGTCCCGGATCCGGTCGATCGCCGAGGACTCGTGCGGATTCAGACGCCACAAGGATTCAGAGCCTCCCTAATTCGTAGAGCCCTCCCGCTTAGTGCGCCTGACATCACGGATGACGCCGGAGCCGTCCTCGCCCTCGGAGAAGAGGTGTGGGGAGTCACCGGCGAGCCAACCAACCTCAAGGTGACCTTTCCGGGGGATCTGCCGCTCGCCGAGGCAATCGCACAGCGCCTCCAAAGCCGCAACGCACTGTAGGAACGACTGCCCCATTGTCGAACGACGTACCCGTCGGCTAGAATGCCTACGAATCCGTCCGCCAAGGAGGCTTGCATGATTCGACGAAAGAGCATGTTGATGGTGTTGGGGTTGGTGGCTGCACTCTCGTTCTCCGCGTTCGCCAGCGATTGGGCGATCCCCGCAGGTGCCAGTGGGGTCTGGTCGTTTCATAATCTGAACGGAGCGAGCGTCACCGGTCTCCACATCGAGTTTGAACAGGAAGTGACGATCGTCAGCAAGGTCGACGTCGGTGGGTATCTCGCTCCCGTCGGCGAAATGACCGGCATGGTCTTCGACTTCATCGGTGAGCTGGTTGACTACGGAACCGTCGTCTTCGAGTTCCAGCCCGTCGAGGCCGTCCCGAGTCTTGTCATGTGGATGTCCGGTGAGCGACCGGTCGGTACTCCGTTCTTCACTTCGGTCGCCGTTCTGGGACGCCTGTTCGGTCAAGGGATCGTCGCGGTCCGTGAGGCGAATCCGGCCGCACTGGGTGCAGCGTTTGAGCAGTTCTTCCTGGACAACGCGGAGTATCTCAGCGGGCTGTCCGAGTCTCTCGGGATGGACCTCCAGACGTCGCTGATGCCGATCATCATGTCGTCGCCGGCGGAGGGAATCGAGAACTTCTTCGCCACGATCGTCGGGATGCTGGGCGCAACGTCCCTCGAGGACGTTCTCGAAGGCGGGATCAACTTCGGCGCGCTGTTCGCGCTCCTCGGCCTATAGAGAGAATCACACACGCACCCAACGCAAACGGGGAGGCCACGGCCTCCCCGTTTGCGTTGGAGAAGTAGATACCTCTACGTCGAAGCTCCGAGCAGCCCGCGAACGTAGTCCGGCGACAGCGGGTACCGCGTCGGATGCCCTCGGGTCGCATGAGCCACGCCGCGCGCAACGGCGGCATGGGCAGCCATGAGCGGGACCTCGCCGATTCCCTTCGCGCCAAAAGGTCCGGCGGGAAACGCCGCCTCGACGAAGTCGACCCGCGTGTCCGGGGCGACATCGCGGACCGTCGGGAGGCGATATGTCGTCAGGCCGTTGACGATCAGGTGGCCGTCTCGCTGCGGAATCTCCTCCATCAGCGCAAACCCTATTCCTTGCGCGACGCCGCCCTGCACTTGCCCGATCGCCAGAGTTCGGTTGAGGATCCGGCCGGAGTCGTGAACCGCGACGAAATCGACGACGGATGCTTCGCCGGTCGCGGTGTCGACCTCGACTTCCGCGATGTGCGTCGCGTAAGCGTAGACAGGGTAGGCGTCGCCGAGACCTGTCTCAGGGTCCCAACTCACGGGTTCAGTCTGCGCCCAGCCCTCGACCGCCGGATCGAGATTGCGCAGCCAGAACGCACCTGCAATCTCGTTCAGTCGCCCTCCGGCCTCGTCCGAGGGGATTCCCAGATCCTCGGCGACGGCATCGATGCGGTCCTTGAGCTTGGCGGCCGCGTCGAGGATGGCAAGGCCGCTCATCATCGTCCCGCGGGACGCGACGGTCGGGCCGGAGTCGGGGACGCGGCTCGTGTCAACCGGCGCCAGGTGCACTCGCTCCATCGGAACACCGAGGGACTCGGCAGCGAGCTGGAGCATCACCGTCGTCAGGCCCTGTCCCATCTCGACCGTTCCGACGGCCGCGGCGATCGATCCGTCCGCCTCGAGTTTCATCGTCGCTCCCGCCTTGTCGAGGAACGGGGCCTTCCCGCCGAGCCCGACCCCGTAGAGGACCGACGCCAAGCCGATCCCGCGCCTGCGATCCTCGTTCTCGGCGTTGAACGCCTCGACCCGTTCGAGGCGGGTCTGCCAGTCAACCATCGCGACCGCCCGTTCGAGCGTCTCGATCGCTCCGATGCTCTCGCTCACGGCTTGGTCGGTCGACGTGCGGTCCCCCGATCGAAGCAGATTTCGTCTGCGAATCTCGGCCCGGTCGATCCCCAGTCGCTCAGCGAGGAGGTCCATCTGCGACTCGTGAGGGAAAATGACCTGAGGACTCCCGAACCCGCGAAATGCGCCGTTCGGCACAGTGTTCGTCGCCACCGACTTCGCGTTCACCTTGACGTGCGGAATCCGATACGGCCCGGCTGCTGTGCACAGGCTCCGCCAAAGGACGGCCGAAGAGAGCGTCTGATACGCGCCTGCATCCAAGATCACGTCGACCTCGATCGCGGTCAGCATCCCGTCGGATGTCGCCCCGGTCCGATAGCGAACACGCGCGGGATGGCGCTTGCTCGTCGTCAGCACGTCCTCGCCACGGTCGAGAACGAGCTTCACCGGGCGCCGCGCCACACGTGCCATCAGCGCAGCCAGGGAACAGAGGAGCGAAGGGACGTCTTCCTTGCCGCCGAATGCCGCCAGTTGCGGTCTG
>Ga0272443_10001201_pt1 | contig 39936 bp, 34 predicted proteins | sample SSMAcet12_FD_193581 | JGI IMG/M metagenome (GOLD analysis project Ga0272443, IMG submission 193581) | Marine sediment archaeal communities from Little Sippewissett salt marsh, Falmouth, MA, United States - SSM-Acet-12 | ecosystem: Environmental > Aquatic > Marine > Wetlands > Sediment ...
TGTTTAATTTTGTGGTGTCGGGTCTCTGTTAAATCCTGAGCTTCGAAGGACACCCGACACCCGGCGGGTCTGAGGACCCGCCGATCACGGGATATGGTAAAACACAAAAAAAACTAAAAAAACGAAACGAACCCATTTCGCTGTAAACGCATGAGTACAAACATAGTACAACGAAAAACAAAATGACAAATTATGACAATAATAACAATTAATCAAAGAAGCCTTATTAACGTCATTGCGAGGAGTTCAGGAGAGCCGACGGCGAACCTGAACGACGTCGCAATCTCGTCGCTTCTATCACTAAGACAACCTTATAGCACAAAGCGGCGTGATTGCCACGCTTCGATATGCGCCAAAGACGCATCTCTCCGCTCGCAACGACATTTGAGGTACATCGATTTCGTGATCGCCGGTCGCCGGGGCGACCGCCGGGTGTCGGGTGCGGTGACCCGACACCACATCGGAGAAGCAAAAAAAACGAAACGAACCCATTTCGCCGTAAACGCATAGCTATGATAACAATACAACGAAAAAAGGTGTGACCAAAAATGACAATCCCTTTGCAAACACCATTTAATGTTGTGTCGGGTCCTGATTCGGGACCTCCGGGCCCGAATTGTGACCCGACACAATTTTATCTCAACACAACAAAAAAAACAGGCGGTTCGGGAAAAACTGCTGCATGAAATTCCCGAACCCGCCTGCCCCATCAGTGAGGGAGACTGTGCTTTGCTTTTATCCCGAACCCGCCGCCAGAAAATACCCCTCGAATCGAATCGATTTGATCAGCCGGGGCCGTTTGGCGCTGTCGCCCAGTTTTTTCCGAAGACGGCTGATGCGCAAATCGATACACCGATCGAGACCGTTATACTCGCTGTTAAGCAGTTCGCGGTAAAGTTCATCACGGCTGATAATCCGGTTGGCGTTTTCTACCAGGTACAAAAGCATCTCGAACTCGACCGTGGTCAGGTCGATCTCGACATCATCGATAAAGGCGGTACGGTCGGCGCGGTTGACTTTGATACGGCCGGCCTCAATGCAATTTTTATTATTATCGTGATCGATACTAACTGTTTCCTGTTCCATGCTGCCCGAAAAATACATCGCTTTCCTTTTATATTTTGGCTTTAGACAGCTATGGGACCCAAAAAGACGAATAAAAGTAGCAAAAAGTGTCAAAAATTGTCAAAAAAGTAAAAGAAATAAAAAAATAATAAAAAGGGCAGAATGACCGAAACAATCATTCTGCCGTAAAGCCGTGGGTAATGATGCCACCGTCAAACCTCTCGGATTGTATATTCAAGTTCGAGGCGGGTCTTGATCGAGCCGTCGGCGAGATTGTGACCCGCCGTCAATTATCTCGGATTGTATTCGAAGAGTGACTATTTCTTCATTCGGCCGGCCACATATCCGACCACCACCGGGAGCCAGCAGAGATTGGCGGCGATCGTCTCGAGAGCGGTGTATTTCTGAGTCGTCGGACTGAAACCGAGCAGGCGCACGGCAAGCAGTCCGATCGGGACAATCAGTATCACCGCCAGGCTGGTGAGCATCACCGGATGTTTGAAATAGGCGGTCATCGCGGCGCGCCACGATCCCTCGCGGCGGCGAAGAAATATCGAGCCGGAGATATTGGCGCCGATCTGATCCGACATGGCATAGAAAAACGGTATATAGAAACCCTCGACAGCATAAACAGCGACACCGGCCCAGCGCGAACCCCAGTCGACAATCCAGGGCAGTATCATCCCGAACATTTTTCCCCAGCCGTAAGCCTCGGCCATCGATCCGGCCGCTTTGCCGAGCCGCTTGCGGATGGAATAAATACCCTCGAATATCGACTCGCCCTCGCCGGCCAGGGTGCGGACAATCCACTGCCCGACCGCGCTCAACTGATACCCGAAATAATCGAACAGTATCCCGGCCGCAATAGCGGCCGCAAAACCGGGGAGCGTGAATTTGAGAAGTTCGTCGAAACCTTCTTCCTCGAACTCCTCCTCCCCGGCGTCGTCATGCTTCTTGATCTCTTCAGTATTTTCCGTATTTTCCATGATTCGCTCTTCGGTCATAATAACTTAGTTACGTCCATTACCGTCCTGAAAGTAAATATAAGATATAAATTATCCATTTTGTAAATAAACGGACAAATATGACGATTTATATATAATAGAATAGATTTTGTTTTCCGGCCCGTTACGGGCCTTCAGTATTGAATCGAAATTTCATATAGCTCTAAATATCAGGGACAGGAGAGGTCATATCATGAATGAAAGAAGACAGCGGGAGAGATTCCGGCCGGACGCAAAAATCAGCGTCTATAACCGGGGCACCAACGAGTTATTCGGCTATGTGGCCGACATATCGCCCGAGGGTTTGATGCTTATCGGCGAAAACCTGCCGACCGACGAGGGCATTTACCGGTTGCGGTTGGAACTCCCGGTCGAAATCGACGGGGCGACCGAAATCACTTTTGATGCCGAAAGCATGTGGTGCAAATATGAGCCGGGATCATGCTTTAACAAGGCCGGATTTCGGCTGACCAATGTTTCGGAGAAAGACGAAGCGATAATCAACAAGCTGGTCAAAACACGCGAGTTTCAGAGCATGGCCGGTTACGTGCCCGGCCGGGGATGATTTTCGAAGTAATTCGGCCGGATATGACAAAGAGATTGATTATTGCTCCCTTTGGCATCTCCAGCCGTATTTCTAAAATATCGCTTTTAAAACGATGATCGTATCACCGTTCAATTAAGGGCGTAGCCCTGCCAGTTTTCATCTATCCAGATTTTCAGAACAGTGACATTGTAGCCCCAGCTTTTGACCAGTTCGACCGATTTGTCGAGCTGAATAAGCTGCTCTTTTTTCTCGACCGGGTTGCCGGCGCAATCGAAATGGGCGACAATACCGACGGCGGCCGAACCGTGTTTCTTTATCGAAATCTCGACACGGCGTTTTATTGACTCGATTTGCGGCTTATCCTCGCCCTCGGCCATAGCTTTGATCGGTCCCGGTTCGGTAATCGAATCGACATAATCGACGCCGAATTGTTTTTTCATGAGTTCGATTGCCGGAATCTGTGTCCGGCCGTCCATACAGTTGATAACGGTGGCAAATTTTCCTTCAGCCATTTATACTCCTCTCCATCAAAATAGCATTACAATATATATCTGCTCAGATCCTCGTTCTCGATGATGTCCGACAACATCTTGTTGACAGTCGAGGCGCTGATCTTGATATTTTTCTTCTTGTTGGGCGCTTCGAACATAATATCCTCGAGAAGCGTCGTCATAATCGTGTGCAACCTCCGGGCGCCGATATTTTCGGTGTTGGTGTTGACCTCCTCGGCGATTTCGGCGATCCGTTTCTGGGCCGCTTTGTCGAAAGTAAGTTTCACACCTTCAGAGGCCATCAGGGCGGTATATTGTTTGAGCAGGGCGTTTTTCGGCTCGGATAGAATCCGCACAAAATCCTCGGCGGTGAGCGAATCGAGCTCGACACGGATGGGGAATCGCCCCTGAAGTTCCGGTATCAGATCCGAGGGCCGCGATGAATGAAACGCCCCGGCCGAGATAAACAGGATATGATCGGTATGAACCATGCCGTATTTTGTCATGACCGCCGACCCTTCGACAATCGGCAGAATATCGCGCTGGACACCCTCGCGCGAAACATCCGGTCCCATTTTTGATTTTTCGCCGGCGATTTTATCTATCTCGTCGATGAAGATGATCCCGGAATGTTGCGTTTTTTCGATCGCCTCTTCAATCACATCATCCATATTGACCAGTTTCGACAACTCCTCGGAATACAGGATTTTTCGCGCCTCGGTGATGGTCATTTCGCGCCGCTTGGTCTTTTTAGGCATCAAACCGGAGAACATCTCCTGAAAATTGATACCCAGTTCCTCCATACCCATCGGCGAAAATATCTCCACGACCGGGTAGCGATCCTGGGGCGCATCCATCTCGATTTTTCTTTTTTCAAGCTGGCCGGCCAGCAGTTTTTCGCGGAATTTGTCGCGCGTCCGCTTGTCGGTTTTGGGGGCGGCCTCGGCACCCTCCTGCGATGCCATACCGATCGTGCGCGGCGATGGCGGAGGCGGGGGAAGCAGCAGATCGAGCAGTTTTTCATTGGTGTTTTCGCGGGCCTGTTTATCGCATTTTTCGGCCATTTCCTGCTTGACCATGTTGACACCCAGATCGACCAGATCGCGCACCATCGACTCGACATCCCGTCCGACATAGCCCACCTCGGTGAATTTCGAGGCCTCGACCTTCAAAAACGGCGCCCTCGCAAGTTCGGCCAGACGGCGGGCGATCTCGGTTTTGCCCACGCCGGTCGGTCCGATCATAAGGATATTGTTGGGCAGTATTTCCTTGCGGATATCCTTGGGCGCCTCCTGCCGCCGCCAGCGGTTGCGGAGCGCAATGGCCACCGATTTTTTAGCCTGATCCTGCCCGATGATATACTTGTCGAGATAGGCGACTATTTCTTTTGGAGTCTGCGTGTCGTTACTGATCATTTTATCATTTCCACAGTTAGATTGTCATTGGTATATACGCAAATTTCCGAGGCGATAGTCAGCGCCTTGCGGACAATTTGCTCGGCATCCATTTTGGGTTTAACCGAAATCAGCGCCCTGGCCGCGGCAAGGGCGTATGATCCGCCGGACCCGATCGTGAGAATGCCATCATCCGGCTCGATCACATCACCGGTGCCGGAAATTATAAGCGAGTGATTTTTATCGGCCACCGCCAGAAGCGCCTCCAGTTTTTGCAAATACTTATCGGTGCGCCATTCCTTGGCAAGTTCCACCGCCGCCCGGGGTAGATTACCCGAGTATTCCTCGACCTTATTCTCGAACCTGTCGAACAATGCCAGGGCATCGGCGGCGGCGCCGGCAAATCCGGTCAGAATGGTGTCGTCGAAAATTTTACGGATTTTAACCGCCTTGGCTTTCATCACGGTATCATCCATTGTCACCTGCCCGTCACCGCCGATAGCCACCGATCCTTTATAGCGCACACATAATATTGTCGTCGATCGTATTTTCATAACCTTCTCCCTCATCTATTATGCTCTTGGGTGAGCCTTTTTATATATCGCCTTCAATTGCTCCGTCGTCAAATGCGTGTATTTCTGTGTCGTCGCCAGCGAGCTGTGTCCCAGCATCTCTTTAATCGCCAGAATATCGGCGCCGTTTTCGAGCATATGGGTGGCAAAACTGTGACGGAGCATATGCGGTGTCACCCGCTTGCCCAGCCCGGCGCAATATTTTTTGACAATCCTGTCGATCGAACGGACACTGAGCGGTTCGCCGCGATAATTTAGAAAAAGCGTCGCCTGCGACGTCTTCTTGCTTCGTGCAAACTCATTCCGCAAACCGGTATAGAATCTCAAATCATCGGCGATAGCATCGCCGAACGGCACGAAGCGTTGCTTGTTTCCCTTCCCTATAACATTTATCAGCCGTCTTTTCGGATCGATATCATGAAGGGTCAACCCGGCCAGTTCGGCGCGCCGCATACCGGACAGATACAAAAGCGACACCATGATATAGTCGCGCCACGCAAGATAGCTGTCCCGTTCGATCAGTTCGAACAGTTCGGCCGCTTCTTTCTGGGAAAGAAAATCAGGAATTTTCTCGCTGTATTTGAGTTTGCTCAGTTTGCAGGTGTATTTCGTTTCTTTTTTTTCATGCTGAAGGTAGTTTTGAAAACCGGACAGGGCCGAGATGAATCCGGCCAGTGTTCGCACCGAAATCGATTCCCGGCGTCTTCTGGAGAGATATTTTCGGAGCAGAATGGAATTGACATGCGGGTCGGGTGCGGTGGTTTTGTATTCGTTGTCCAGAAATTCCACCCAGGGCGTCAGGCTGGTCTTATAAGTCTCGATGGAGCCGGGCGATAATCTTCTCTGCACTTTAAGATATTTAAGGTAACTTTTCAGTATATTTTTCAGCATGCCGCAAAATATGAGAAAATATAGACAAGGTCAATTAAAATTGGCCGGGCGCGGTTTATATGTGATATAATGTTACTGGTTGTCCTGATATATTTTGTGCTTGCAGTTGGGACAGGTCAGATACGGTCCCCGCTTCTGAGAGACTTTTTCCAGCATATAATTATTGCCGCACTGCGGGCAGCTTTTATTGGCCGGTTTATACCAGGCAACGAAGTCGCATTTGGGGTATTTGCTGCAACCGAAAAATTGCTTGCCCCGTTTCGAGCGTTTCTCGACGATATCGCCGTCGCAACCCTCTTTGGGACATTTGACTCCGGTCGAAATCGGCTTGGTGTTTTTGCATTTTGGATATGCCGAACAGGCCAGGAATTTTCCGAAACGTCCGGTTTTGACCACCATCGGGGAGCCGCATTTTTCGCATTTCTCATCGGTTTGGACATCTTCATCGCCGCCGTTGAGCGGTTTGGTCGTTTTACACTCGGGATAGGCGGTACAGGCCAGAAAACGCCCGTTGCGTCCCCACTTGATAACCATCGGGGAGCCGCAGTTTTCGCATTTTTCTTCGGTTGCCTCGGTCAGCGATTCCTTGATCTCTTTTTGTTTCGACGACAACATATCGAGCTGTTCGTCGAACGGCCCGTAAAACTCGCGGATGACATCGACCCAGTCGGCTTTGCCGGTTTCGATCCGGTCGAGGTCGTCTTCCATGTGGGCCGTGAACTTGACGCTGAAAATTTCCGGGAAGGACTGGACCAGTATTTTATTGACGGTCTGCCCCAGTTCGGTGGCGAAAAGCCGCCGCTCTTTCGACTCGACATACTTGCGGTCAAGAAGGGTCGAGACGATGGTGGCATAGGTCGAGGGCCGCCCGATACCTTCCGCTTCAAGCGTTTTCACCAGCGAAGCCTGCGAGAAACGCGCCGGCGGTTTGGTAAAATGCTGGGTCGGGTAAAGCTCGACCAGTTTCATGCTGTCGCCTTCACCGAGTTCGGGGATAAAATCGATCAGCCCGTTCTCGCCATTTTTATTGCCGTTACCGTTGCCGTTGCCCTTAACATCCTGATAGACGCGGAGGAATCCGTCGAATTTGAGCGCCTGGGTGTGGGCATGGAATACGTATTTACCCGCGGTAACATCGACCGAGGTGGTATCGTACACGGCCGGGTTCATCTGGCTGGCGACGAATCGGTTCCAGATAAGACCGTACAATTTCTGCTGATCTTTCGTCAGGTGCTTATTGACTTTTTCGGGCGGGAGATCGACATAAGTCGGCCGGATCGCCTCATGGGCATCCTGGCTGTTCTTTTTCGAGGCATACCTGATCGGCTTGGGCGGCAGGTATTCCTTGCCGTAAGCCTCGCCGATATGATCTCTCACCGCCGTCAACGCGGTTTCGGCGATTCTGGTCGAATCGGTTCGCATATACGTGATCAACCCGGTGGGGCCCTCGTCGCCGAGTTCCACACCCTCATAAAGCTGCTGGGCGATCATCATGGTCTTTTTCGGTGTAAAATAAAAACGCCGCGCCGCATCCTGCTGCAGGGTGCTGGTAATGAACGGCGGCATCGGTTTTCTCTTGCGTTCCGATTTCTTGACCGCCTCGACGATAAACTTTTGCCGGCGGGCGTCTTCGACGATCTCAGCGGCGCTGTCGCCGTTTTCGATTTTCGGCTTTTCGCCGTCGATTTTGATCAACTTGGCCCGGATATGGGCATCGTTTTTATCGGCCAGATCGGCCTCGATTTCCCAGTACTCTTCTTCGACAAAAGCCGCGATTTCACTCTCGCGCTCGCAAATAATTCTCAGCGCCACCGACTGGACACGCCCCGCCGAAAGACCGTAAGTTATCGTTTTCCACAGAAAGGGCGACACTTTGTAACCCACCAGCCGGTCCAGCACACGCCGCGCCTGCTGGGCGTTGACCAGGTTTTCATCGATACTGCGGGTATTCTCGAGAGCGTTCAGGACGGCATTTTTGGTAATCTCATTAAATGTCACCCGCACTATTTTGTCGTGGTTTTTAAGTTCGCGGGCGACATGCCAGGCAATAGCTTCTCCCTCGCGGTCGGGGTCGGGAGCCAGATAGATTGTCTCCGACTTTTTGGCCGAGTCCTTCAACTTCTTAAGGACCTTTGTCTTACCTTTAATGGTTTCATAATGCACACTGAAACCGTCGTCGGTATCGACTCCGAGTTTGGATTTGGGCAGGTCCTTTATATGGCCGATAGTGGCCAGAATATCGAAGTTCTTTCCGAGAAATTTCTTAAGAGTCCGGGACTTGGCCGGTGACTCGACGATGAGAAGATTTTTTGCCATAAATCAATGATGCCTTATTCAGGTTCCGGTAAACCGTTGATTCTTTTAAAATTCACTTTGCCCGAGGAAAGATCCTGGACGGCAATCGAGGTCACTTTGCGGCCGTCGATGGTCACATCCTCTTCCGCCATTCTCTCCAGCTGGGCCAGTCTCATGGAATTAATCTGACGCGCCCGCTGTGCGGCGATCAGGACCGCCTCATAACGGTTTCGTGTCAATTTGTCAATTTCCTCAAAAGTATATTTCGACATGACTCCTCCTATGATTTCCTGAATTAACCGACAATGCGGTTTATTTGTTCCAGATCCAGGTTATTTTTGCGACAATGAAGCGACTTAATAATCATATCCACTTCATTTACAGCCGTATCCAGCTCCCTGTTTATAACAGTATACTCGAATTGTCTAAAAAGCTTCATTTCACTCAAGGCGCGACTCTGTCTGATCTTAAAATGCTTATCGTCCTCGGTTCCCCGCTTCTTTAGGCGCCCTTTCAGCTCGGTCTTGCTTGGAGGCAGTATAAAAATGGTGGCCGCTTCCTTATAAATCTTCTTAAGCTTTTTGGCCCCTTTGACATCGACATCGAGCAACATCACCCCGCCGCTATACAATATTTTCTCCATCGGGGCCTTCGGGGTTCCATAAAGATAGCTGTGAACCTTACACCATTCGGCGAATTCGCCGGCCTCGCGCCGTTTCAGAAAATCGGCGTGATCGGCAAACCAGTACTCGCGTCCGTCGCGTTCGCCGCGGCGTTTTTTCCGGGTGGTAACCGATATCGAAAATTTCCAGTCCTTATGGCGCTTGAGAAGTTTTTTGCAGATAGACGTCTTGCCGCCTCCCGACGGCGACGAGATAATGATAATCTTTCCCTTGATTTTTCTTTTTTTCACTATCCCCCCAGTAATTATTCGATATTCTGCACCTGCTCGCGCATCTTTTCGATTTCTTCTTTCAGTTCGACGACCAGATGAGAAATCTTGGCGTCGCCCGCTTTGGCCCCGATCGTATTAACTTCGCGATTCAGTTCCTGAAGCAGGAAATTGAGCCTCTTGCCGATAGCGCCCGCCTTGCGAAGGGTGCTCCCGAACTGCTTGACATGGCTGGCGAAACGAACACACTCTTCGGTGATATCGCATCGTTCGGCCAGATACGCCACCTCTTCCTCGAGACGGTTGGAGTCGGCCGGGACACCGTTGAGAACGCCCTCGATCTTATTCGTAAGTTTCTCCCGATAATGGGTCACATTGGAGGGACAGAGTTCTTCTATCTGCGCGATACCTTTGGCCAGCATTTTCAGCCTTTGCATCAAATCCCTTTTAAGATTCTCACCCTCCCGTTTGCGCATATTGACCAGATCGGTAACGGCGCGATTGACGGCGTTTTTGACACAGGGCCAGATTTTTTCCTCGAGATTTTCAGCCTTGTCGACCTTGAACACATCGGGGAACTCGAGAAACTCATCGATCGTAATCTCCCCGCCCAATCCGTATTTTTCCTTCAGTTCCTTGAGCTGTGTAAATATCTCGTCGGCCAGCGTTTTATTCACCACCAGTTTATCGATCCCGATACCATGATCCTCATAGTTGATCATCATGGTCACCTTGCCGCGTGTCACTTTGGCCGCAATCAGTTCCTTGATGGGCGGCTCCAGAAACGACAACTGTTTGGGGAAGCGAAAAGAGTATTCCAGAAAGCGGCTGTTGACCGATGACAATTCCACCGACACCGCCAGCTTTTTGGTTTTTAAATCTGCTTTCCCGTATCCCGTCATTGAATTCATATCATATTTCCCGGCTTCTTAAATCAGCCTGTTAAAATATTAAGAAAAATGCTTTTGTCAACTCTTATGATTCCGGATCAGCCGCTTTGGTTCACATTTCGGCCCCGAACAAGGCTGAATATGACGGCCGCCAAGAGAATAAATATAGTGATATTATATACAGAATTATACGCGCCGATAAAGGCCTCGGTTTCCGCCAGCCCCTTCTGCAATGACAGATTCTTATTATATGTGAAAATTCCGACCGCGAAACCGGCCCCCAGCGTTATACCCAGTGTGCGCAGTGTGGCCAGCATCCCGGAGGCGCTCCCGAGCTGGTATTTCGTCACCGAACCCATTATACCGGAGGTGTTGGGGGTGCTGAATATGGCCATCCCGGCGCCGATTATCGCCAGCGGTAAGACGATGCCGGACAGCGTGGTCGCCTCGTTCAACTGCCGGATATATATGTACCCGACAAGCATAATCGCCGCCCCCAGCGTGGCGATAATATTGGGCCGGAACTTATCCGAAAGATAACCCGCCAGCGGGGCCAGAACAAAGCCTATCACCGGGATAATCATCAGGAACAAACCAACCTGTTCCGGTTTGTATAATTTAATCTGCTCCAGGTAGAACGGTATCAAGATCGTCACGGCGATCAGGGCAATAAATATCAGCAGCATCGCCCCGCCTGCAAAGACGAAAAATCGGTTTTTGAACATCTCGGTACCGATTAGTTTCGTTTTGGGATTGGTCTCGAAATAAAAGAAAAAACCGAACATGATAAAGGATAACAGCAATAATCCGGCGGCGGCGTTGAAATTCAGAATACCGTTGCTGAAAAGAAGAAGCGCCAGAAGCATGGCCAGCAAACCGACCGAGAGATTGAAAGCGCTGGGATAGCTTATTTTTTTATGCGGATCGACCGGCGGCAAATCACGGATATACCTGATGGTGAAATAGATACCCAGCAGAGACACCGGCACATTGACGAAAAATATCCAGCGCCAGCCGCCCATAGCGATTATAAATCCGCCCAGCGGCGGCCCCAGCATCAATCCGGCATAGACCACCATCGATATCACGCTCAACCCCCGACCGCGCTCCGAGGCAGGAAAACTGCGCGTTACCAGAGCCGGACCGACCGCAATAAGCAGCGAGGCCCCGACCCCCTGTATAACACGGGAAATAATCAGCATATAAATATTCAGCGACAGGCCGCACAGAAGCGATCCGGCCAGGAAAATTATATAGCCGTATTTATACATAAAATAGAAGCCCTTTTTCTCCGACACCGCGCCCAGCGGCATCAGCAATGAAAAAACGGCTATTGAATAAGACAAAACCACCCATCCGACCAAATCGATGGTGGTTCCCAGATCGCGGCTTATGGTCGGCAGAGAAACATTGATTATGGAGGCGTCGAGCGTGCCCATAAACGTCCCCAAACCGGTTATTATAAGCGCTTTATATTTATATCTGGATAAATCTTCCATAAATCAATCTAATTTAATCTTTACAAGGTCTTGTCATAAAAAAGGTTTGACAATACAGGCTCAAATGATAATCTTTCTTCATTAATGAGTCAACGATTTAATTTTAAACATGGATTCGGTCCCGGCGTCTATAATAATGCCGACAGGAATGCCGGTTTAGATGAATACAGATATTAACGATCTTATCGCCCGAGTGGCGAACGATGACCGTGAGGCTTTTGCCGAACTGGTCGGGAGGTACAAAAAGAAGATATACGGGATCGCGTATCGGATGCTGGGGAATCATCTCGATGCCGATGAGGTGACACAGGAAACATTCGTCCGAGTATATGAGAAACGACATCAACTTCGATCGGTTAAGTATTTCTCCAGCTTTATCTTGCGAATCGCAAGCAACTACTCGATAGATCTTATTAGAAGGAAGCAAAAGAAGAATATTTCGGTCGATGAGCTGGCCTTTTTGCCCGAAGTGCAAATCGAGCTGGCCGAACGAATCGAAAGCCCGGACAAAAGCCTCGAGGACGCGGAAATTTTACAGGCGGTTAAGGATGCCGTAAAAAGACTGCCTCCGCGACAGAAGATGGCGATCATTTTACATGATCTCGAGGGGTTTACAAAGCTCGAAATTGCCAACGCTCTGGGGTGTCCTCAGGCGACCGTCCGCTCGAATCTTCATATTGCAAGAACAAAATTGAAAAAATGGCTGAAAAAGAAATTTCATTAGAGGTATGGAATGGATTGTCGCGAAATACTGACAAATATTGACAGTTATCTGACCGGACGTCTCGACGACGAAACCCGGCGCCGGTTCGAGCGGCATCTTGAAAAATGCGAAAAATGCCGCATCCGGGTCGAAAACGACCGGCTCCTTGTCGATCTCATGAGTCGGGACAACATCCCTGATCCGGGTGAAAGCTACTGGGATCATCTGGAAAATTCCATACTCTCCCGAACCATCGACAGCTACCCGGAAATACCATCGAATAAACAGAAAACCAAATCGTCGCACAAAATTACGGTCTACCTGGTTCCTCTGGCAGCCTCGATTGCGTTGATGCTGCTGTCATTTGCCGATATCGATGTCGGCCCGAGCCAAACCATGCGGGCCGATGTCTCGAATATAAATAACAATCAGGCGGTTTCGGTGATACAACCGTCCGTCATACCGGAAATAATGGGATCGATAATAATGTCGCCCCCCGGTTCACCTTTGCGTACCCTCTCAATCGGGCGACTGAACGAACAATAATGAGGTCACATAGAAAATGAGAAACAAAATATATCTTTCACTGCTTATCCTGTTTACCGCAGGAATTTTACTCACCGGCTGTGAAACCAGCAACAGGCAGGTCAGTCTGACCTACAAGTTTGCCCCGGATAAAATATATCATTTCAGGTTTGACAGCCGGACATCATCGAATATGTATGAAAACGACAACCTCGTTTACCGCGGCGACAAATCGCATGAAATTCTCTACACGCAGGAGACAGTCGAAATAATCGACAGCCTCAAAGCGCGTCAGAGATTCACATACACCCTCAACCGATCGACCGACGCCAACCCCGGCCCGAAAAACTGGAGCAGCGAGTTTGTCATGGCGGCCGATGGCCGCGTGATCGGTTTCGACATGGACAGCGCCGCCGGCGATGCATCGCTGGCGTATTTCCGGCAATTGATGGAGCAGGCGGCGCCGGTTTACCCGGATCAGCCGATTTCACCCGGTTACAGCTGGAATAACACCGTTAAGGTTTTGCTCGATGAGGGCCCGGCCGATGCCGCAACGACATACACGCTCAATTCGCTGGTTAAGGAAGCCGGTTATGAATGTGCCGTTATCGAATACAAAGGGACTATGATCATACCACTCGAAAAAGGCGCCGGCGATGATCCGGCGGCCGAAATCGACGGTGTCGATCGAATCGATGTCGAGGGTGTTGCCTATTTTGCCTACAAAGAAGGCATTATCGTCAAGGAGCGCGAGAATTCACGGCTGTTGCGCGAGGGCACTGTGGTGAAGGACGGCAAGACGATTGAATTTAAAATAGAGGAAGATCGCAAGAGTCAGACTATTTTGACAGATATCGACCAGCGATAGACACCCGTATCCGAATCAGATTTCCAGCAGTTCCGTCAGCTTATCATGTATTGCCGGATCGGCGGCGATTATTCTGCCGTCATCATCGGTGATTTTTGCCCCCGCTTCTTTCAGAACGACCAATCCGGCCGCAATATCCCAGATTTTCGAACCGCTTCCCAGATTAACATAAGCATCGAAACCACCCATAGCGGTCCAGCATAATGTCAGCGAACTGGTTCCCAGCAGGCGCACCCTGAGAACATTTTGCACCAATCGATGGAATTTCCCGATGGTCGCTTTTCCGCCGCCTTCAGGAAACAACCCGCCCGGAATTTCGGCACAGACGATAAGTTTATCGACGGGCACCCCGGATGAACAACGTATCGGACGGCCGTTCAGCTCGGCGCCGTGATCTTTTTCCGCCCGAAACATCTGCTCCGACTGCGGCGAATATACAACCCCTGTTATCAACTCATCGTTTTTTCTCAGGGCCAGCGAAATAGTGTAAAGCGGAATCTCACGAACATAATGCTTGGTACCGTCGATAGGATCGAGAATCCATTGATAATCGGCGCCCGGGTTGCCGGTGGTGCCCTCCTCGGAGAGGAAACCGTGATCGGGATAATGGCGCGCGATGGCGCCGGTTATTTCTTTTTCCACCTCGAGATCACCCGATGTGACCAGGTCGCCGTCTTTTTTGTCATGAAGTTTGTCCGACAGCCTGAAATCCCGCACCGATTCCGCCGCTTTACGCACCGTCTGTTCGGCAAAATCAAGAAATTCGCTCATAATACAATCGACCCGGCCGAAGCCGGGTCGCTTTCGATCAATCTATATGTCTATCGTCGGGGCGCATCGAGACGCTCCCGCAATTCATTCATTATCCTGATGCCGAGACCGTTTTCGGGATGTCGCAGTTTCGATTTGGCGTCGATCAATCCAGCTTCATCGGGAAACTCATGCAGTTGAATATGGAAACGCAGTGAATTACCCGTTCCCGACGGCCTGATGGTGATATGCTCCTGCTTCGCAAGATCGTCCTCGAAAAACAGCCTGATACCCTCATCCGGGAAGACGAAGTTTTCCTCGGGCGGATAAATTTCATCGTACTTACCGGTTCGGTAAACCGTCGCCGCCTTGATTTTGCGCCCGGCTATTTCCAGCTTGCCGTCAAGCGCCTGTCGGTACAGATCATAAGCCTTGATAAGAATATTTTTCTTGATCCGGTCACCCTCGATACCGGGATATTCCCCGTCGAGCGGATCCGGCTCATAGAAAGTGGCATAGAGACCGATGTCGGGATCGAGATAAATCTGTTTATCCAGCAAGCCTATAATATCGCTTCCCTGCTCCTTGGCCCAGGCGGCTATTTCGGCCACCAGCAGGGCGGCGAAAGTGCCGTCTTTGTCGCGGACATGGCCGCCGACTCCCAGCGAGCGCCCGTCGGGCGGCGGATCGCCGAGAAGCGAGAAGCCGTTGCTCTGCTCCATGGCGGCAAAATTGAACGAACGTTTGCCGTTTTCCATGTTGAATGTTTCGCAGACGAACGGGTGGCAAATAACTTTATAGGCCGCATCATGCCCGTTGACCAGCTCTTTCAATTCGCCCGTCTTGCCGTTCCAGGTGTCGCGGGTCGCCGCCGCCAGCGCGGCGAAACCGACCCATGTCTTGACCACGCCGAGACCGTGTTTGAGTGCCAGCCGGATCAGGCTGTCGGAGGTGGTGTGCGACAACACGATGAATTTTTTATCGGCGTCGCGCACCTCGCCGTATTTTTCGATCTCCCGCATCAGGCGGTACCAGATCACCAGCGTCCACATGTCATCGGCCGGCAGAAGATAATAATCCTCGGCGGTCGGGCTGTAAATATGCCTCTGGTTCTCGGGAATTTTGACGACAATACCGCAACGGTCGGCATCGGGATCGGTACCGATCAGGATATCGACATCCTTGAAAGCCGCCTCACCGTAATCCAGCTTGAAAGCCTTAACCGCCGTTTTGGCCGCGCGCGGATCGCCCGGGTCGGGCTGTTGCTCTTTGCCGGGATCGTTGCAAAAAGCCGGAAACATACCGTTGAGTTCGTTAAGCCCCATATTATCTTTGGCGCCGTCGATCGATTTTACGTTTTTATCGAGAAATCCGACATTCTTGAGAAGCCTCGGAACCGCCTTGTATCCCGCGCCGTGGAACGGGCAGAAAGCTATATCCAGCGGCTTCTTGCTTTTTTTCTGCTGTTCGGCGAGATTTTCGGTCATGAGAAACGATTCGATATGTTCGCGGTGGGCGCGGTGCATATTAATCAGGTTGGCCTCTTTACCGGCATAATCGAAATCCTTCTCTAAACTGTCGCCGCCGAGAAAATAAAGCCGGTCGGCGTCGGCATCCTCGAAACTGCACACATGCCCGACAACATCCTTCGGCTCGATCTTCTGTATATAATCATGGTACATTTCGTCGCGCTCTTTGGGATCGAACTGCGAGCCGTTGGCACAGGACAATTTGTACCCGTTGTAGCGATAATCGTTATGGCTGGCCGAAATAAGCACGCCGATATCCGCCTTGACATCCTTGTGCGGTATGGCAAAAGTCACCTCGGGATACGGACAGGGGGCATCGAAAAAATAAACGGTGTAACCATAACCGAGAAAAACCTCGGCCACGGCGCGGGCAAAATCATGACCGCGCACACGGCTGTCGTAACCGACCACCACTTTTTCCAGTTGCGGATTCTGCGCCTTGCCGAACTGCGCGACCCCGGCTGTCGTTTCCAGCATGACCAGATCATTGATAGTGTTGGGGCCCTTGAGGACAGCCGCCTTGATACCGTCATCGCCGTCCTTCATCAACCGGATCGATTCCCGGTCGAAAGCCATCATGCCGCGAATGCCGCCGGTGCCGAAACGGACATTCTGCCGGAAAGCATTGACGATCCGTTCCCACTCCCCCTTCTCGATCGTATCCGCGATGCCTTTTTTCAGCAGAGGCGAGATTTTGTCGATATTGGGGTCTTCGAGCCACGACTTAAGTTTTTTAAACGAGTTATCCAAAGCGATTTGATATAACTGATCGTCGATTCGTCCCGCATCTCGGGAGTCATCGAGATATTTTTTTATTCCCTGTTCCGCCTTGTTAAGAATATCAGCGAGATTTTCCAGAGCCATCGAATTTTATTCCTTTCTATATTATATGCAAATGTCAAAGACGATGCAGTAATTCCTGTTTGGTCTTTTTACAATTACGACAAAAAGTTTCTTTCTTATAATTTTATAGGCATTTCGCGCCCAGAATCAACAAGAAATATTAATATTTTCGGTTGTGATTGACTGATATTGGAATTTTGTCGATTATTCAGAATTGGGCCGCCGGGACAGGCGCTTGCGAAAAAAGTTGTTTTGAGCTATAATATTCAATTAGTATTACATGATGGGATAACTTAAACTATTGAGATTTTGGGGATAAATGATAATGGAACAGCTTAACAGATATTTCGATCACTCGCTTCTGACACCGGAGACGAATCACGCCGCAATTGCCGCCCTGTGCCGGGAGGCGATGGACCATGACTTTTTCGGAATAGCCATAAATCCATACTGGGTGCCTTACGCCAAAAAGGAACTGACCGGTTCGAATGTGAAAATTATCTCGGTTTCGGGTTTCCCGCTATCGGCCAACACGACCGACATAAAAGTGGCCGAGGCGGTTAAGGGTGTCCGGGACGGCGCTGATGAAATCGACATGGTGGCCAATGTCGGTTTGCTGGCGGAGGGCGAATTCGCCGCCGTCGAGGACGAAATCTGCCGGATAAAAAGAGAACTTCCCAAGGAAGTCATCCTCAAAGTGATCATTGAGGCGCCCAAAATCAACCCGGAGGCGCAGATCGAGGCAGTCAGAACCATTGTCAATGCCGGAGCCGATTTTGTCAAAACGGCCACCGGATTTTTCGGCGGCGCCACCGTAGAAATTGTGGAGAGGCTCAAAGAAGCCGCCAATAATGAGATAAAAGTCAAGGCATCGGGCGGCATAAGGACGCTGGCCGACGCCAGGGCGATGATCTCGGCGGGTGCGGATCGTATCGGATCATCGGCATCGGTTGCGATAATGAAAGAACTAAAAGCCGCCGAAATCGCCGCAAATAACTGATAATGCCGGACAAAGATAAAAAAAAACCGGGCGCAAAACCGCATATCGGCGTCATTTTTAAGTGTTGCCGGATATATTCCAGAATATATCTTAACAAAAAAGGTGATGCTTTTGTGGGCTGGTGCCCGAGATGCGGCGGGAAATTGGAAATTAAAGTCTCCCCGACCGGATCGGAGAAAAGATTTTTTACCGCTGATTAATCGATGCTTCAAAGAAAAGCAAAAATAGTCGTCGTCCCGCTGGGTGAGGTTGACTTCATGATGGTCAACCGGCTGGCCACATCGATCGGCCCGGTTTTTGGCCGCTCGGTGGATATTCTCAAGGGTATGAAGATCCCCGAGGAAGCTTTCAATGTTATCCGCAACCAGCATTACGCCAGCATTATCCTGGCTAAACTGGAACGGGTCAAGGCCAATCCGAGAGAGCTTATTGTCGGCGTCTGCGAGGAGGACCTGTATCTGCCCGATGAGGCCTATATTCTCGGCTACTCGGACACTATCCTCGGCACCTCGGTCGTGTCGCTTTTCAGGATTCGGCAGGAATTTTACGGTTTGCCCGAGGACGACATGAAAATATATACCCGGCTGTTCAAACAGTCGGTCCACCAGGTGGCACACCTGTCCGGATTGACCAGTTGCCGAAACCCGAAATGCGTCAATTATTACAGCCAGGACATGTTCGATATCGACAATAAGGGCGAAAAATTCTGCGACATCTGTAAACGCCAACTGGCCCAAACAAAATAAAGCAAGATGAACCTGATACAAATACTCGAGTCATTCAAGAATGACCGCGCCATAGCTCCCAATATCTCCAACTGGGAAATTTTTCCGCCCCGTGAGGGAGTCTATGAAGAATACCCCGACTATCTCGATGAGAAACTGATCAAGGTTCTCAAACGGCGCGGCATGCAAAAATTGTATTCACATCAGCGCGACGCTGTCGATTCGATTCACTCCGACAAAAACACGGTCATCGTCACACCGACCGCGTCGGGCAAAACACTCTGCTATAATATCCCCGTGCTCGACAGCATCATAAAAGACCGATCCACCCGCGCCATGTACATCTTCCCCACCAAGGCGCTCTCGCAGGATCAGTTAGCCGAGCTGACCGGGCTGATCGACACCCTCGATGTCGATATAAAAACATACACTTTCGACGGCGACACGCCGCAAACCGCCCGGCGGCTGATACGTTCGGCGGGGCATATCGTCGTCACCAACCCGGACATGCTTCATGCCGGAATATTGCCGCATCATACCAAATGGATCAAGCTGTTCGAGAATCTGAAATATGTCGTCATCGACGAAATACATCACTACCGCGGTATATTCGGATCGCATCTGTCGAATGTCGTCCGGCGGCTGAGGAGAGTCTGCAATTTTTACGGCTCCGACCCGATCTTTATATGCTCCTCGGCGACAATCGCCAACCCGGCCGAACTGGCCGAAAAAATCATCGGCGACAAGGTCAACCTGATCGACAAAAACGGCGCCCCCACCGGTGAGAAACATTTTATCATCTACAACCCGCCGGTGGTCAACAAACAGCTCGGCATCCGTAAATCGGCCCTGAATGAATCGTACCATCTGGCCCAGTATTTTATCCGCGAGCGGATACAGACAATAGTCTTCGCGCGGTTTCGTCTCCAGGTGGAGGTTTTACTGTCATACCTCCGCGAAAAATTCAAGGAACCGTTCGGCAAAAATATCAAAGTGGCCGGCTATCGCGGCGGTTATCTGCCCAACCAGCGCCGCGAGATCGAGCACGGATTGCGCGACGGCTCCATCACCGGGGTCGTCTCGACCAACGCGCTGGAACTCGGTATCGACATCGGGGCGCTCGATGTCTCGATCATCTGCGGTTATCCCGGCTCGATTTCCTCGGTATGGCAACAGGCGGGACGCGCCGGACGGCGCGCCTCCACCTCAGTTACGATTTTCGTCGCCAACAGCTCGGCCATCAACCAGTTTCTGGCCAAGGATCCCCATTACTTATTGCGAAAAACGCCGGAGATGGGCATTGTCGATCCCGACAATTTAATTATCTCCGCCAATCATATAAAATGCGCCAGTTTCGAACTGCCGCTGACGGTCGATGAAAAATTCCGCGCCGACGGTACCGACGAGATACTCGAGTACCTCGAATCTCAGAAAGTACTGCGTCAGGCGGGCGGCAAATATCACTGGTCGTCCGAGATTTACCCGGCCCAGGGGATTTCCCTGCGTTCGGCCTCGCCGGAAAATTTCGTCATCCTCAACCGGTCCGACAACAACCGCGTCATCGGCGAAGTCGATTATTATTCGGCGCCGATATTTCTGCACCCCGAGGCGATCTACCTGCATGACGCCGATCAGTACCAGGTGACCGAACTCGACTGGGAGGGGCGCAAGGCTTATGTCAAAGAAACCGATGTCGATTATTACACCGATGCCGAAACCAAAACCGATCTCAAGGTGCTTTCGGTGTCCGATGAAAAAGCGGTTCATGAAAACAGGCTGGCATGGGGCGAGGTAAAAGTTACTTCGGTCACCGTCCTGTATAAAAAAATCAAGTTCCACACGCATGAAAATGTCGGATGGGGGAAAATCGAACTGCCGGAGCTGGAGCTTCAGACCAATTCGTACTGGTACAGCTTCCCCGGCGACGTCGGTTTCCGCGTCAAGCTCGAGGGCGAGCAGTTCGGCGGCGCCCTGCGCGGTGTCGCCAATATACTCGGCAAAATCGCGCCGCTGTGGATGATGTGCGACCCGCATGATTTGCGGTCGATTTCGCAGGTGCGTTCGCCGTTCACCGAACTGCCGACGATCTACATCTACGAGAACATCCCCGACGGTGTCGGTTACTCTGAGAAACTGTTCAATATATCCGAGGATCTCTTCCGGGCCAGTCTCGAACAGGTGGAGAACTGCCCCTGTCACGGCGGTTGCCCGTCATGTGTCGGCCCCGAGATGGAGGTCGGCGAGCACGGCAAATCCGGCACGGTGAAATTATTGAAATGGATGCTGGGCGAGCCGGTGTAGGCTTGCGCACAGCACTCATTCGCAGTTCCAAATCCCGACTCAATTTTGGTAGGTCGAAACTGATCTTCCCCTGTTTTCGATCCATTTATGGATCGAAAATCGCAAGCGAAGCGAGCGAGGTTTCGACAATCTCCTTTGTATGGCAGGAGTCCAGAGGCTCCTTCCCTACTTGGACTAAAGAGGCAAGCTTCCCTTTGCTCCGATACGTTTAATTAAATGCCCATATATTTTACTAATAAGAACTAACAAATTCTCAAAGGTTTTTTCACTATATTTGGAAACATCCTTGTGTTTCCTATATGTTCTTTTATCTTGATCTAGACGAGGATCATCTGGTAATGGAATTGATCCCACTTTCAATCTCAATGTGCCAGCTTCAAGACATTTTTTTTGGGAAATTTGATCAAGTATCAATAACTCATGAGTTGCGGCATTCCTGTATTCCGTAAATTCTCTTTTCCAATCTGGAACATTAAGTAACGTGAGTATTGGATCGCCAGACTTATGCTTTGAAATTTCATCTCGCGCTGTACGATAATATACATTTGCTGGTGCTACTAAGTCAAAATACGCCAATAACTCGCGTGCAAGAATATCCAGTGCGCTCCCCCCCGAATAGAAGAAACCATCAAGATATGTGTTCAGTCTATATACTGTTGTGTCAGGTCCTGTTGAAAATCCTGACGAAGGAAGGGGTTCGTCGCCTCTTGGCGGCGAATTGTGACCTGACACCATATTGGAGAAAAAACAAGAAAAAAAACGAAACGAACCCATTTCGCTGTAAATCAATGACCATAATTATGTTACACGGGATTTTATCCGCCGTCGGAGAGCGCCGCTCTGAGATTCTCGAGCGTCACCCTGAACTCGCCGCCCTCACCGACAAGCTCATAGCCAATCTGCGCATTGACTTTCTGTATCGGCTCGTTGACCGCCCGCATGTCGGTAATCATGACTTTGTTGTCGGGAAAATCCTCGCCGATTTTTTCGAACAGCGCCGCCTTGAGCCATTTCGACAGGCCTCTCCCCCGATATCCGCCGATCACCCCTGTCAGCGATTGATAGACCTCGGTTGGATCGAGATCGTCGATATTGGCATTGCTGAAACCGGTAATATTGTCGCCGCGGTCATGCAACAAAAAATAATATTGATGCCGGTGGTTTTTCCTGCGCCATTCCTCATACATCCTGATTTCTTCCGCGGTAACATGATACTCTTTATTGCCGTCGCCCTCCTGCGGCATCTCGCTCAACAATCGGGAGTACAGTTCCGCATACTGCTCGAGATAATTTTCCGGCATTATCTCATAAAACTCCAAACGCATGTCGCCGTTTCTCTCCGGGATATTTTCGAGCCACCGCTCGATAACACCATTATTCGCCGCCTTGCGTATCAGGCGGTACCGGTTCAATATATTCAACTGTGTTCCATGCCACCGATCGACCGGTTGCGACATCCTTTTGCTGTTCGACACATATTCGATCTCAGATATACCGTAATTCTCCAGCAAACGAACCATTTCGGCCGCGACGGCAAGCGAATATTCGCGCGGGACATTTTCGAAGTCGGCATCCATATACAGATAAAGCGACTGGTCGGGCTGACCGATATTGCGCCCGCCGGACGTTATGTAACCGACCACATTGTCGCCGTTCACAGCCACATATATATGCTGATGCGGGTCGGTTTTCAGAAGCGAAAGCTTCTGCTCCTTGATTTTCCGCCAGGAAATTTCGGGATAAAAGCTGTCGAATCGAAGCCGCAGGTTGTCCAAAAGACTCTGAAGCGCCTGCCAGTGACTATCGGTCATTCGGGGATCATTTAAGGCAACAATTTCAATCATAATACGATATTTAATATAAATGAGACAATTAAGCAATATGAGTTTGAAGAAGCGCCTGGAACGTACCGTCAAAGGGACAATAAAAAAACCGGGGCGGGCGCCCCGGTCTATCTACAAATGTGTTGCAGCATGCTTATTTTATCTTATTTCATATCATAAAAGAAATGTCAAAAAGACGCCTGCCGCCACGGCCGATCCGATCACGCCGGCCACATTGGGTCCCATCGCAGGCATCAACGGGTTAACGCGACCGTCGGTTTCGTTGGAAACAAGCTGCTGCACCACCCGGGAGGCCATCGGCACGGCCGAAACGCCGGCCGCCCCGATACAGGGGTTGATCTTATGTCCGAGCGGCATAAAGAGGTTTAGAATCTTGGCGAAGATTACGCCGCCGGCGGTGCTGAAAGCGAAGGCGACAGCGCCAAGAACCAGAACCATCAGCGTTTTCCAGTTCAGGAAATTTTCGGCGCCCATGGTTGTTCCCACAACCAGACCCAGGAATATGGTCACGATATCGACCATGGGGCCACCCGCGGTTTTCTTGAGACGCTCGGTTACGCCGCTTTCGCGAATCAGATTACCGAACATAAACATACCGATCAGCGGCGCGGCCGAAGGAATCGCCAGCGAAGCGATGATACCGGCCACGATCGGGAATATTATGACCGCCGTCCGTGAAACCGGTTTGGCCTGGGGCATGTCGATACGCCGTTCCTTCTTATTGGTCAACAAACGTATGATCGGCGGCTGTATGATCGGCACCAGCGCCATATAGCTGTATGCCGCCACGGCGATCGGTCCGAGCAGATGGGGGGCCAACTGGCTGGCCAGGAAGATTGAGGTCGGGCCGTCGGCGCCGCCGATAATTCCGATACTGGCCGCTTCGCGCGCCGAAAAACCAAGCAGGTAATAGGCCCCGAGGGCTGCGGCAAATATACCTAATTGAGCGGCCGCACCCAGCAAAAAGGTCAGCGGGCGCCCCAGCAGAGGCCTGAAGTCGGTCAATACGCCTATACCGAGAAAAATTACCGGCGGTAAAAGCTCGGTCTTGATACCGTTATCGTATATCAAGGCCATAATTCCCTCGCCGTAGGCTCCCATGTGAGCCAATGGCAAATTGGCCAGAACAACCCCGAATCCGATCGGAATCAAAAGGAGGGGCTCATAAAATTTGCTGATGGCCAGATATATAAGAATTCCAGCCACAACAAGCATTATTAGATTGCCCCATGTGAAAAACGCAAAACCTGATTTTGTCAGTAATTCCAAAGCCGTTTCCATAAGCCACCCCTTACGCGATGGTCATGATCGGTTTGGAAGCGTCTATTTCGTCACCAATCTTGACATGAATGGCCGATATCCTGCCGTCGACCGGGGCCTTGATATCATGCTTGGCCTTCATCGCCTCGACCGCTGCCACCACATGTCCCTTGCTTACCGTTTCGCCCTCCTTCACCAGGATATCGACCACTTCGACAAGACCGGCAAAAGTGGAATGGACCGGTGTCCCGTTGCTGGACGCCGGCACCGGGTTGGCCGCCGCCGGACCGGGAGCGGGCGCAGCCGCCGCGGCACTGTCCGGTTCGACCGTCACGGTGAAGGTCCGGGTTACGGTGCCTTCCTTGACGGTCAGCCGTGATGTTACCGGGCCGTTCAAGGGCGCCGCCGCGGCAGGCGCCGCCGTAGCAGGCGCCGCGGCCGGCTTCGGCTCTTCTTTCTTCTTAAGAGGAACATCGATTTTGGAGTTTCCGGTCAGCAGGCGAATGCCCTCGTTGAGTTCCGTCTTCTTGCCCGGAACCATCGCGGCCATGACCAGGAAGATGTTTTTATCGTTGACAGGAAGGTTTCTTTCTTCGAGTGCCTTTTTGGCAGGCTCAATATTTTTCGGAGCCGCTTCCAGCGGGTCACCCTCGAATACCGGAAGTTCAAGTTGCTCGGAGGCAATCTTGACCACTTCAGGGTCCGACGGCAGCGGGGTTTTCCCGAAATAGCCAAGCACTGCGCGGCCATAACCGGCGTCGATTTTTTTCCAGCGGCCGTACATCACATTGTTAAAGGCCTGCAACCAGTACTGCTGCGAGCCCGGCGTCACCGATGTCCAGGCGCCGCCCGCCTCGACCACGACCGGGAACTCGGCCAAAACGTCGCTGTATTTTTCAAGAATACCGGCCTTGACCATCATATGCACATTGGGGCCGATCGCGCCACCCGGCATGGGGAACCCAAGCACGCGCGCATCGGCGGTGGTGGTGGTCGGATTGAAATTATAGTCCTTCATCAATTCATTGAGCATATCTTCTATTTCCGGCAGTATGGAAACATCGATATCCAGTTCATATCCGGTTCCCTTGAGGGCATGATTCAGCGAGCGGGCGTCGGGCTGGACGGTCCCGCTGGCCATGGGTCGGACGGACAGATCGACACCGTCGGCCCCGCCGGCGATCGCGGCCATATAGCATGCCACGGCCATACTGGCGGTATCGTGGGTGTGCATCCAGAGAGGCATTTCCGGCGGCATAATTTTTTTCAGTCCGACCGCCGTATCATAAATCGTCTTCGGATCGGTGGTACCGCTGGCATCCTTGAGACAGATACTGTCGATATGGGTATCGCCTTCGAGCAGGCGCTTGCCGATATTTATATAAAACTCGGCGGTATGCACCTTATCCGACTTGAAAGGTAAACCCATCAGGGCAATACAAACCTGATGATGCATACCGGCATCGACAATCGGCTTGCCAGTTTTGATGAGATTTTCGACATCGTTCATGTAATCGAAATTTCTATCCCAGGTCGTACCATATTCTTTCATCAGCTTGGCCTGAAGCTGAAGCCCCTCCGGGGACTGGGTGGTAAGCGTCACACCGGATACGGAACGGGTCAGAATTTGCAGATCGATATCGGGACCGACCGCCTCGCGGATAGCTTTCATATCCTCGAAAGGATCCTCGCCCAGATAAAAGTACGGGGCCTGATAGCGGGCTCCGCCCCCGAATTCAAAATGACGAATTCCCTTTTCGGCCGCTCTTTTCATGGCGGGTAGAAAATCGTTTAATCTGACTTTACCTCCAAATGAGCTTTGCAGTCCATCGCGAAAAGGCATAAACTGCACTCTGATTTTTTTGGTGGTTTTGGTAAAAATCATTTTACCTCCTCGACCTTGGTAATAATGGTTCCGGGATAGACGGCGCGAACGGCAGCGGTCACGGCTGCCAGCATGGCTGCGTCGGCGGTTGTTTCCTTATGCGCAAAAATCAACTCAATTATGCGCATGACCACGGCAAGCACTGTCAGCAGGACAAAGACAGCTAAAAATGCCGTAATACAAATAGGCAAGAGATCCAGTGATTGCATATTTTCCCCCATTGCTACTGCCGGACTAATGGCTATAGCTGCCCCCGGCGTCGTGACTGACGCCGCCCATAGTTAAGTATTTAGTTTTCCTCGGGTATATCCCGGTTTAATGTAATAATTTATAGGTCTTAATGTCAAGGATTTTCAGAAAATTAAGACCAGACGTCCGGATGATACCGGTTGAGACCGCCCTTTGAGATGTAACTGGAGATTTTCATCGATACTTTCAACCCGCCCGGAGCAAATTTCATTGCTTTCAGCATCATCGGTATCATTTCTGATCGACACCCTGCGGCCGACAATGACCGATCTCTCACGATAGGTCTCAAGCAAATTCATGTATTCACCCCCGAGAAGCAAACGTATATTGTCCGCCAGCTTATCGATGAGATTATTGAAAACCATCGCGGTTGAAATTATCTTCGATTCCGGATCGAATTGCCGGAGCGCCCCGGCCACGGGAACGAAATCGGACGGGGGTATTTGTGGTGTGGTTTCGACATTCAAGCCGATACCGACCGCGGCACCCGTGATAAGATTACCCTGGGCCTGTGAAAAGGACAGGACGCCTGAAAATTTGGCCCGGTCGACAAGAATATCATTGACCCATTTGATACCTGCCCGACCGCGGAGGCTTTCAATCATATCGACCGTCTGCACAACCGACACCGCCGCCAGAACGGTAAACCCCACCGCGACATGATCGACTGCCTGATTCGGAGATATATAGGCGACCAGATGGATATTGCCGGAGAGACCGGCCCATGGCCTACCCTTAAAACCATGGAAGTCATCACCGGAATCGGCTATTAAGAGCGTTTTGTCCGGAATCGGCTTGTTTTCGCGCGACATATCGGCCACCAGATCATAGTGCGATTCCGGTGCATGCCTGACGATAAAAAGGTACTCCCAGTATGATCGATTACTGGTTTCGCCGCCGAAAATCGGGCGGGAACCGAAAAGCCGCCTGAGAAGCGGTTCCAGATCATCCGCTTCCGACTCTGCGGACAGCGGTTTGAGGGTGGTCTTTTCCGGCAGCAAACTGCCGGCATATTCGATGTCGTCGGTATAAACTCTCATTCGAGGAAGTTAGCGGTATGGGTGGAAATTGGCAATAGAAACCTGAGCATAACAGACAAAAAAACCGGGGCGGAAAACCCCGGTTTTTATATCATAAATCGGATAATTATTTAGCTGCATCCTGCTGGGCATCAACAACCGCAATAGCAGTCATATCGACGATTTGATTCACATCATGCGTGCGATGCAAGACATGAACCGGCTTTGAGAAGCCCATCAGGATCGGACCGACGCTTATCAGGCCACCCAGCCGCTGGACCAGCTTATAGGCGATATTTCCGGAGTTGAGATCCGGAAACACGAAGACATTGGCCTTTTCCTTCAATTCGGAGAACGGGAAATATCTGTCGACAAACTCCGGCATCAAGGCGGTGTCGGCCTGCATCTCGCCCTCAACCACAAGATGGGGATCCTTTTCGCGAACGAGTTCCACAGCGTGAGCCACCTTGGCGGATTCGGGGTATCTCGCCGAACCAAAATTGGAGAACGACAGCATGGCAATCTTCGGCTCGATATCGAAGGCCTTGGCCACATTCGAAGCGCTGATTGCGATTTCGGCCAGTTCCTCGGAGTTGGGATTGACATTCATTGTCGTATCGGCAAACATATATACCTTATCCTTCTGAATCATGGCAGTCAGCCCGGAGATCCGGTGGATGCCTTCGTTCATCGGGATAATCTGCAGGGCGGGACGGATCGTCGTCGGATAGGTCGATGTGACACCCGACAGGAGCGCGTCGCAATCACCCATCTCGAGCATCATGAGGCCGAAATAGGTGCGGTCGCGCATTGTCCAGAGAGCCTGCTCTTTGGTGATACCGCGGCGACAGCGTCTTTCATAGAATTTGTCGGCATATGCCTGACGTTTCTCGGATGTAATCGGATCAATGACCTCGATACCATCCAGGCTGATCTCATGCTCTTTGGCCGCTTTTTCGATCGCTTTGGGATCGCCGAGAACGATCGGTTTGGCGACGCCATCAGTGTATGCAATATGGGCCGCACGGAGAATTCGTCCCGATTCGCCTTCGGGATAAACGACTTTCTTCGGATTTTTACGGGCTTTGTCGGTAACGACGCTCATAATTACACGGCCCTTGCCGATGCGGCGTTCCAGGCTACGCTTGTATTCTTCGAGATCGACCTTGTTCCGGGCCACACCGGTTTCCATGGCCGCTTTGGCGACAGCAACCGTCTCCCAGAGAAGAACGCGGTGATCGAACGGCTTGGGAATGATATATTCCCGTCCGAACTTGAAGTGATCGACGCCATAGGCGCGGGCGACTTCGTCGGGGACATCTTCCTTGGCCAGATTGGCCAGGGCTTTGGCCGCCGCGACTTTCATGTCGTCATTGATCGCGGTCGCATGAACATCAAGAGCGCCGCGGAAAATGAACGGGAATCCGAGGACATTGTTGACCTGATTCGGATAATCGGATCGTCCGGTCGCCATAATCACGTCCTTGCGGGCGGCAACGGCGTCGGGATAAGAGATTTCCGGATCGGGGTTGGCCATGGCAAAGATAATCGGGTCGCGCCCCATCGATTTGACCATATCCTGGGTAACCATGTCTTTTGCGGACACACCGACGAAAACATCGGCGTCCTTCATGGCATCATCCAGTGTCCTGCAATCGGTTTCACGCTGGAACTCCGCCTTGTATTTATTCAAATTGCCTTCGCGGCCCTTGTATATTACGCCTTTCGAATCAACCATGAGAAGATTCTCATGTTTGACACCGAGACTGCAATACAGTTTGGCGCAGGCAATTCCGGCGGCGCCGGCGCCGCAGAAAACGACTTTAAGCTTGTCTATATCTTTATTGACCAGTTCCAAGGCGTTAAGCAGGGCCGCACCGGAAATAATGGCGGTACCGTGCTGATCGTCATGGAAGACCGGAATCTTCATTGTTTTCTTTAGCGTCTCTTCGATATGAAAGCACTCCGGCGCCTTAATATCCTCGAGATTAATGCCGCCGAAGGTCGGTTCGAGAAGTTGACAGCATTTGATTATTTCATCAGGATCCTGGGTATCGAGTTCGATATCGAAAACATCAACATCGCCGAATCTTTTGAACAGAACCCCTTTGCCTTCCATCACGGGCTTACCCGCCGCGGCACCGATATTTCCCAATCCCAGGACCGCGGTCCCGTTGGAAACCACCGCCACGAGGTTACCCTTGGCAGTGTATTTATATACGTCCGCCGGATTAGCGTGGATTTCGAGACACGGCTCGGCCACACCCGGCGTGTAAGCTAATGACAAATCAAGCTGTGTCACGCATGGCTTGGTCGGGTTTACTTCCACCTTCCCCGGCTTACCAATACAGTGATAATCCAGAGCTTGTTTTTTCGTTATCATTTCAATCTGGCTCCTACTTTAAACCCATTAACTTTCATCCCACCCTAACGCGACATATATAATCGTTTAAAATCAATAGTCAAGGGGTTTTCTGGGACTTTCCACAACGATATAAAAACGAATTGAAATGAAGTCAAAATTAGGGCTGATTTTCCTCCTGTAATAACAATTTTTAACAATAAGAAACCTTTTATTCGGCTCTTCGTAATATAAACTAAAAGAGTCAGTAATATCTATTGGAGAAGGCTTATGAAACTCACCACCAGACACTCAATTATCATTTCCATGTTGATTTGCGGCTGTTTGCTCGCCGGCGGCATATCCGCCCGGGCAGGCGTTATCGAAACATGGGAGAAAGATTTTGAAGTCGCCTCGGGGGGAAACCTGTATATCGAATCGGATCTCGGTTCGATTTATATCGGCACCAATGACATGAACCTCGTCAAGGCTGAAATTATTGTCAGTTCGAAGACACGCAGTGAGCGCAAAATCGAAGATATTCTTGAAGACATGAATGTCGAGTTCGAGCAGGACGGCGATGATGTCAGCATATTCTTGCAGTATGACAGAAAACATTCATGGTCATTATGGGGTAACAGCAACCGTTCATTAAAAATCGAAATCAATGTTTCGGTACCAAAAGAATACAATCTCGATCTCTACACCGCCGGGGGTGGTATCGAGGTAGAAGATTTGAAGGGTGAAGTTCTGGTCGAAACATCAGGCGGAGGCCTGACCTTCGAGGATATTGAGGGAACAATCGAGGGTAAAACATCGGGTGGCGGCATTTCGCTTGAAAGCTGTTCCGGCGATGTGGATGTCAAAACATCGGGTGGCGCCATCACGGTCGGCAAGGTCAGCGGAAATGTTCAGGCGCACACCTCGGGCGGCAGTATCCAGGTGGATGAAGTTTTTGGTGTTATTGACGCTACCACTTCGGGAGGCAGTATCACCGCCCATATCGAGGGTCAACCCGAAGACGATTGTCGACTGAGTACATCCGGCGGCAGCGTGACGGTTTATCTCGACCGTGATATAAATATCAATATCGATGCCAAAACCAGCGCCGGGCGGGTCGATACCGACTTCCCGGTGACAATACGAGGCAAGATGCGCAAATCATCATTGCGTGGTAAAATCAATGACGGCGGTCCGGAGATGTATTTGAGAACCTCCGCCGGAAATATTAATATCAGGGAAATTTAAGATCTCTATTTACATATAGTCTCGGGATCGTTTTTTGGCGGTCCCCCCCCTACCTCAGACCTCACCGATGGCCCGGTGATATTATCACCGGGCCTGCTTTTATATCACCCCGGGGTGTATCAGACACTATACCGATTCATATTATAAAACAAGGGCCGATTCTTTGTGAACCGGCCCTGTCTTTATTCACCATACAAAATGGGCAATCGCCTAAAAAACCGAGAATTTGAAATATTTGCGGGGGTTTTCCTCGATGTCGGTGACCAGATTTTCGATCCGGACGATAAGATTTTTCACCTCTTCATAAAGCTCGTCATCGTTGACCATGGCCCCGGCCGTGCCGCGGCCGGCATTGATCTTGGCCAGAATCGAGTCGATCCGGCCGGATGAAGCGTGGATGTTGTCATACAGTCCGGGATCGGAAAGCAGTTTGCCGATGGTTCCCTCGTTTTTGTTCGCTTTTTCGGCAATCTCATCGACATTGCCGGTCAGGCTCTCCAGAGAGGATACAATCCTCTTCTGACTCTTCTGCATATCATTGATAAGAACAGTCAGCGAGGCAACCAGCCCGGTCATTTCATCATACAGTGTTTCCTCGGTAAACATTTTGCCGACCGAGCCCTCGCCGCGGCTGACTCGTTCGGTGAGCATGGAAAGACTGGTGGTCAGGTCCTTGGTGGTGGCCATAACTTCCTCGCCCTCGGCGAACACCGACGCAAGGTCGCCGGCTGACACAACCGTGATGGTTGATCCCTCGGGCAAAACCGGGTTGCCGTATGACCCCGGAACCAGTTCGACATATTTATCACCGATAAATCCGATAGTACCCAGCTTGATAGTGGCATCGGTGGTGACCATATTGGTTACCGATGTCAGCACCCGGAACTTAATTTCGACCTGGCGCTCCTCGTCGAGATTGACGAATTTTATCGAGTAAACGTTGCCGACCTCGATTCCCGCCACCCAGACCGGACTGCCCACGACAAGGCCGTTGACATTTTTGAAATATGACACATATCCTGTTTTCCGGTCGAAGATGGAGGTTCCACCGCCGGAAAAAGAGGCCCATATCAGGACGACGACGGCGATGGCCAGCAAGATGCCGACTTTCAGTTCTCCCCATTTTATTTTTGTCGTGCGTTTCATTGTCTCCTCGATTTATATAAAATCAATTTTTTTCACATTTGCAACTGTTTCTCTGAAGGGCTTAAGAAACTCGACAACCCGCGATTCCTTATTCTCAATAAGTTCGTCAAGACTGCCGTCGAAAGCGACTTCGCCGGAATCGATAATTATGAAATTTCTGGCCAGTTCGAAGGCATCGGAAATTTGATGCGTTACGACGATCGAGGTGACTTTTTTCACCTCTGCCAGACGGTTGATAAGAGAGATCACGTTCTGGGTCATCTGCGGATCGAGACCGGTGGTCGGTTCGTCATACAGCATAATTTTGGGATCGGTCGAGAGCAGCGCCCTCCCGATAGCCACCCGGCGCTGCATACCGCCGGAGAGCTGATCGGGAAGATCATCGATAATATCTTCGGAAAGACCGACGAAACCGAGCATCTCCCGAACCTTGTCGTCGATTTCGGCCAGCTTCATTTTGGAATATTCGAAAAGGTAGTAACCGACATTTTCCCCAATCGTCAGGGAATCGAAAAGCGCTCCATCCTGGAAAACCATACCGATACGTTTTCTGATATCGCGCATTTTTTTCTGTTTCATACGGCAGATATTGTGTCCATCGACAAGTATATCGCCGCTGTCGGGCTTGGCCAGTCCCAGTATCAGTCTCAGAATGGTCGATTTGCCCGATCCGGACTGCCCCATAATCACCCGCGACTCATCGTCGGGAATAAAGAACGATACATTCCTGATGATTTTCTTTTCCCCAATCGAGTAATTTACATTTTTAAACTCGATCATAAATAAGCCTTCAAATAACCCGAAATAAATTTGGTAATTATAAAGTTCGATATCAAAATAGTAATCGACGAAATCATGACCGATTCGGTTGTCGCCCGGCCGACCCCCTTGGTGCCGCCCTCGGAAGTGAATCCCTTATAACATGAGATAAAACCGATTATAAGAGCAAATATAAACGGTTTGAAAAGACCGATAAAGATATTGCCGAAAATCAGTTTCTGCTTGACAGCGGTCCAGTATGTAAGCGACGTGATATGAGCCATAAAAACCGAAACTATCCAGCCTCCGATCAGAGAGATGATGTCACACACTATGGTCAGCGCCGGGACCATTATCAGCAGAGCGATCAGCCTCGGGGCGGCCAGTTTGCGCAACGGGTCGATACCGAAGGCCACCAGCGCATCCAGTTGCTTGGATGATTTCATAGCGCCTATTTCGGAGGTAATACCGGCGGCAACACGAGAGGCAACCATCAGGCCGGTTAGAATCGGGCCGAGTTCGCGGACAATGGCCAGAATCATTACGCGACCGAGATAATTTTTGCTGCCGAAATCAGCCAGTTCGTTGGCAAACTCGAGAGCCATCGCCTGACCGGCCGAAAGACCGGTAAGAACAATAAGAAACAGCGAACCGACGCCGATTATATACATCTGTTCGAAAGTCTCGGCGGGATATATGGGCCGTCTGTAAAGAGACGCTATCATCTTTATGGAAAAGAAAAACAGTCTCTGCAGCTCGATTACAAAATGTTTGATCCAGTCGCGCAGAAATTTAAAAAGTGCCAAGTGAATTCTCCCGTTATGCCCTTCAAGGTTTCATGGTAGATAGTACGGAGGGTAAAGTCAAGTTAGTTTTAATCGGTGTTGCAATTTCCATAAAAGATTCCTATCATAGTCTGATTTTTTACGTTACTATTTAGTTGGACGCCAATTTAACTGCTATGGGGATATGAGAGAAGGGAAAAAACATACCGGCGGTCATGCTGTTGCCCTTTATTCAGGCGGGCTTGACTCGGCCCTGGCCATTTTGCTGGTGTTACGGCAGAATATGAAGGTTACGGCGCTGACTTTTTCGCATGATTTCAGTTGTGTGGATAATAATCGATCCAACCCGGGAGTTGACCCGGTGGAGGTCGGTAAGAAATATGGTTTTGATGTTATTCCTCTCAAATTGGGCTCTGAATTCGTGGAAATCGTCAAAAGGCCGCGTCACGGCTACGGAAAAAATTTGAATCCGTGCGTCGACTGCCGTATTTTGATGCTGAAGAAAGCCCGCGAATACATGGAAAAGCTCGATGCCGATTTCATTATAACCGGCGAGGTTATCGGTCAGCGCCCCAAATCCCAGATGCGAAACAGTATCAATCTGGTGGATAAACAAACCGGCCTGAAAGGGCTGCTGGTGCGCCCGCTGTCGGCGCTATTGATGGATGAAACGATCCCGGAACAAAAGGGTCTGCTCGATCGCAGCAAACTTGAGGCTATTTCGGGACGTTCGCGCAAACGACAACTGGAGCTGGCCGGGAAATTGGGACTTGAGGATTTCGGTGCCCCCGCAGGCGGTTGTTTGCTGACCGACCCCAATTACTGCCGCCGGCTGAAGGATATCTGGGAACATAATGAAAAACCGGAAATCCATGAAATATCACTGCTCCGCTTCGGGCGGCATTTCCGCCTTGACGAGAAAACCAAAGTGGTGGTCGGGCGAGATGAATCCGACAATGATAATATCGAAAAATATTCAGGACCGAATTGTTTGAAACTGGAGGCGCTCGGTACCGGTTCGCCGATTACGCTCCTCATGGGTGACCGCAAGGACGAAAATGTCAAAATTGCGGCATCACTCACCGCCAGATACTGCGATTCGCGCAAAGACAAAGAAGTCATCGTCACATGCACCGACGGCGCCGATAAAAATAAGTCGAATCAAATTGTGGTGGAACCGCGCGACTTCAAAGAATTTCTTATATAATAAAAAATGGGTTCCCGCCATTCGATGGGAACCCAACTCTCCTTGAGCGTGTAAACCAGCAGCTATACCGCCAAATACTCGCTGCTTGCTACAATTGGTCTGACAACATAATATGTATCAAATTCCATGCCACACTGATATCAAAAGGCTTATGGCATTGCAGTACAACGTATTGACTGAATTTCACGCATTGTTCCAATCATTTTATACCGATCGAATACGCATTATCTGCGCTACTGACATGGTTTTATCGCAGCTTCTGTTTTGAATTGACTTCGGGGATATAAAAAACCCCTCTTTGATTTCAAAGAGGGGTCCTCACTTGCTGTTGGAAAGGCAATATCTTTTGTTACTTCAGCATCATCATCTTCCGCGTCATGGCGAAATCGCCGGCTTCCATTCTATAGAAGTAGATGCCGCTGGCAACCGTTGTCCCCTTTTCATCCTGACCGTTCCAAATTACCGATTTGGCTCCGGCTTCCTGGAATCCATCAACGAGTGTATTCACCTGCTGTCCCAGGACATTATAGACCACCAGTTTGACCTCTGCCGCTTCCGGGAGACTGTATTCAATCCGGGTCTGCGGATTGAATGGGTTGGGCGCATTCTGCTCAAGAGAGAATGACCCGGGAAGAAGTTCATTGCCGGCGACTTCGGAAAGCGCAAAACTTAGGCCCTCGAATTCCGGAGTCAGACCTCGGGTGTGCAATGAACCGTCGATATCCTCGCTGTAAACGAGCATAAGACTGTGATTCGGCTCGGTCATTTCAATAGTTGTAATGTCGATTGCCTCAATTCCATCCTCGACACTGAAGACGAGATTGGCTATCGGACCACTGCCGGGTGCCATATCCGGCTCTTCCCCACTAATTGTGGAGATCATACCGATAACGACAGTATTTTCGACATTATCGATATTGGCATGCTTGAAGGCGAAGCTCTCTGACCTCGTGCCTTCAAAAACGACTTCTTCCAAGGTAGCTCCCTCGGAGAACTGTAATGGTAGATCCATAGCAGTCATGGCAACCGCATTGGTTAATTCAAGAGGAACAATAATCTGGTTCGCCTCATAACGAACCTTAGGCGCCATAAGTGAATTAGATTCCGCAGCATATACCGAAGTACAGATCAGGAGTACCAAGGCAATCATGATGATGCCATAGTTCTTCATAGACACTCACCCCCCGTTAGGGTTAAAGGTTTAGTAATTGTTAACGGTTTTGTCATAGCAAACGCTCCTTGTGTTGCCAAATCACCGTTTTCTCTCCGCAATACTTTAAAGTGACTCTTGCCATTGATTGGTCGGCGATGAATATTTGAGTGAGGATTACCCATATCCATAATACGTATATTATGGTTTTTTGTCAAGAAATAATTGCCCATTTCCGTCCTGTTTATAAGTATCGAGTCAGGGTTTACCATTCCAGGTTTTCAGGGGTGTGATAATTGCTTTCATGTGAAGTTTGACTTTCAATATCCCTAAACTCTGTTTAAGATTGAGTCTTTCATCCTCCATACTGTTATAACAAGTTCAAATAGTATGGTTCCAAATTCCATCAAATATTTTTAAAAAAATGAATAAATCTTACATATTTTTAAAAAAAGAGCAAAATTTGCGTTTTGGGGCCGCTTTCCCGGCCAGACATATTTTCCTTGACACTTGTCTGTCAACAATTTAGGTTAAACTATCAAATAATCTTTCTTATTTTAGAGGAGGAAGCGTGGCCGAAAAGAATAATCAGGCAAACGAAAAATTTAAGCCATATATTGCCGCCGAAGAATCTGTGGCCGAGGTGACCATCAGGGCACTGGTTCTCGGCAGTATTCTGTCGGTGGTATTTGGCGTCGCCAATGCCTATATCGGGCTTAAATACGGCATGACGGTCTCGGCCTCGATTCCTGCCGCGGTTATATCGATGGCTGTCCTGCGGACCCTTTTCCGGCGCAATCGAGCTACGGTGCTGGAAAATAATATTGTTCAGACGGTGGGATCGGCCGGTGAATCGCTGGCGGCAGGTATCATATTTACCATCCCCGCCTTTTTCATCTGGGCCGCCAATGAACAACTGGTCGCGGCCGGGTATAATCATGAAGTATCCAAAATGCAGATATTCTGGCTGTCGATGCTTGGCGGCGGTCTGGGTATTCTGCTGATGATCCCCTTGCGGAAATACCTGGTCGAGAAAGAACATGGCAAACTGGCCTTCCCCGAAGGAACCGCCTGTTCGGAAATAATTGTCGCCGGTGACGAGGGCGGCAAAAAGGCGAAAACGGTCTTTCTGGGAATCGGGGTCGGTGCCTTGTATAAAATAATCTTCTATACATTGAGGATGTGGTCCGAATCGCCCGGCTACAATTTCAAAAAGCTCCTTAAAGGCGGCACGATAGGCATCGACGCCACCCCGGTTCTGCTGGGTGTGGGTTATATTATCGGACCGAGGATTGCGGCGCTGATGATGTCCGGGGCGGTTCTCGGTTATCTCGGAATCGGGCCGTTATTGTCGTTCATCGGTGATCAGATCCCCGGTTTGATCATCTCGCCGGGCGAGATGCCCCTAAGCGAGATGGATCCGGCCGAGCTGCGCAATTCATACATAAAATATCTCGGTGTCGGCGCGGTGGCGGTCGGCGGCTTTGTCTCGCTGGCCAAATCGATACCGGTTATTGTCCATTCATTCACCGCCGGCGCGAAGGAATTATTCAGCCGCAAGGATAAACAAAACGACAAGCCGCGAACCGATCAGGATTTACCGATGTCGTTCGTGTTAATCGGTTCGTTCCTGATTATCCTGGCCATCTGGGCATATCCCGGAACGGAGCTGCATTTCCTCGGCGCCATGACGGCGATCATATTCGGTTTCTTCTTTGTCGTCGTCGCCGCGCGAATTGTCGGTATTGTCGGGTCTTCATCATCGCCCGTATCGGGCATGACCATTGCCACCCTTCTGGTCACCTGTATGATATTGCTGACATTCGGCGTAACCGGCGTGAAAGGTATGGTTACGGCCATGTCGGTGGGAACGGTGGTGTGTATCGCTGTCTGCATGTCGGGCGATATCGCCCAGGATCTTAAAACCGGCTATTTGCTGGGAGCAACACCGAAAAAGATGCAGTTGACCGAGTTTATCGGTCTCCTCTTCCCCGCCATCGCCATGGGTTTCACCCTGTATATGCTGGGCAGCACCTTCGGCTTTGTCGAAACACCGGAGACTCCCACCCCGCTTCTGGCCCCGCAGGCCAACGTGATGGCGACGGTGGTGCAGGGTGTTATGAATGCCAACATTCCCTGGCAGCCGATTCTGGTCGGCGGCATGATTGCCGTGGCGATAGAACTGCTGGGCATACAGTCATTGCCGTTTGCCATCGGGCTCTATTTACCGCTGTCGTTATCGACCCCGATTATGGCCGGCGGTATTCTGGCGGCGCTGGTCAAAAAGGCCAAAGGCAGCAAGAAGCTGGGTCATGCACGGCATCAGATGGGAATACTGTTCGGCTCGGGTTTGGTGGCCGGCGATGCCTTAGTCGGCGTGATAACCGCCTTCATGATCTCGGGCTGGGGCGGCTATCGGCTGTTCTTCGACTCGCATGAGGGTATGATGCACTCGGTAACCGGATCGTTCGGCCCCTGGCTGGCGCTTATTGCATTTGCATCTTTGGCCGTAATGTTCTATTATGTGGCCAGAGTATTCGGTACGCCCAAAAATACTGAATGATGAAAAGCTTTATAAAAAATAATAAATGGCCGCTGATAATTTTCTCGGCGGCCTTTTTACTGAGATTGATTTACATAATCCAGTATCGATCCAACCCGACATTCGATTACCCGATGGTCGACGAGTTGTGGAACCTGAACTGGGCCAAAGAGATACTGGGCGGTAATTTCTGGGGCGACGAGGCTTATTTCCGAGGACCGCTGTATCCGTATTTATTGGCTTTCTTCCTGTTGATTACCGGCAAAGCGCTTTTCTGGGTTCGTTTTATTCAAATAATTATCGCCGCATCCTCGGCGGTTATGGTCTATATCATCGGCCGTAAAGCATTTTCTCAAAAAGTGGGTATTGTTTCGGGGCTGGCCTATGCCGCCTACGGGACTATTATTTTTTATGAATCGATGCTGCTCATACCGGTCACGTTTATATTTCTCAATCTTCTGGCGGTCTATCTTCTCCTTAAATACCAGGGCGACTATAATCCGAAAAAGTGGCTCCTGGCCGGTCTGGTAGTCGGTTTGTCGGCCATCGCGCGGCCCAACATACTTCTGCTGGCGCCGTTTTTCATGATCTGGATATATTTCGGTTTCAGGCAATTGAAGGAGATAAAAAAGCGCCTGCTGATTCCGCTGGTTTACCTGGTCGGGATTCTTATCCCGGTCCTTTCGGTTACGGTCAGAAATATCGCCGTCACCGGCGAAGCGGTTTTGATATCCTCGCAGGGGGGGGTCAATCTGTATATCGGCAACAACCCGGACACCGAGGGGCTGACCATGATGATGCCAGAGGTGAAACTCAACGAAGCGCTGCCGTGGCACGAATTCACACTGGCCACCCGTGAAGCGGCCGAAAAAGAGGTCGGCCACAGTTTGACGGCGGGAGAAGAATCGTCATTCTGGACAAAAAAGACACTTAAATTCATCGTTTCCAACCCGGGCAAATTTATCGGGATCACACTGAAGAAGACGCTGTATTTTATTCTGGGATTCGAGAACTCCGATCAAACCGATATATACCAGAGCCGGGATTATTCATCGCTGTCGAAAATTCTTATCTGGAAAAAGCCGGTATATTTCCCCTATGGCCTGGTTTTCCCGCTGGCGCTGGTCGGAATGATACTATGCTGGTCGAAGCGTAAAGAACTGGCCCTGTTCTATGTTTTCATAATCGGCTATACGCCGACGGTGGTGCTTTTTCTGGTAACTGCCCGGCACCGGCTGGCGGTGGTACCATTTTTACTTATATTCGGCGCCTCGGCGGCAATCACTCTCTGGGAGTGGGGCCGAAAGAAAAAATGGAACAAGGTCTCGCTTTACACGCTAATTTTCATAATCGCATTGATATTGACCAACCGGACATATTTCGATATCGGTTTCGAGAATGTTTTCCAGACGCATTTCAATCTCGCTTTGACCTATGAGCGTCAGGGTGATCCGGTCGCCGCCGAAAAAGAGTACCGGGCCGCGCTGGAGGAATATCCGTATTCGGCCACGACCCTCAACAATCTCGGCCATCTGCTTTACAAGAGCGGTCGGTATGACGAGGCCATGACATATTTCGAGCGGGCCATCCGTTCCGAGCCGGATTTCGCCGACGCCTACAACAACGCCGGTCTTATTTATGAGGCCCGCAATGATTACGGGAATGCGGAGCAGTTATATCTCAAGGCGGCGGAAATCGATCCCGAACTGCATCAGGC
>Ga0272443_10001202_pt1 | contig 39907 bp, 47 predicted proteins | sample SSMAcet12_FD_193581 | JGI IMG/M metagenome (GOLD analysis project Ga0272443, IMG submission 193581) | Marine sediment archaeal communities from Little Sippewissett salt marsh, Falmouth, MA, United States - SSM-Acet-12 | ecosystem: Environmental > Aquatic > Marine > Wetlands > Sediment ...
CTGGAAACTCAAGATCATTTAAGACCACGTTATCACCCGGGTTCCACTGGATCATGTTAGCCACCATGTTAATTCCCTCGTGAGTGTTTTTCGTGAAAGCCAACTCATCGGCCCCAGCGTTGATCAACTCACCGAACCCATTAGCCACCCTGTTACGCATACCCTCCCAACCCTCAAAATAGTTCATAGCCCCCACGCGGCTACGCTCCACCATAAACCCATTACAAGCATCAATAACAGAAGACGGCAACGGCGACAACCCAGCGTTATCCAGATAATTAAACTCCTTAGTGATCAAAAACTCGTCCCGAAAACCCAGCGGATCAAACATAAAAATAACACCACCCTACTCCATAATAAACCCAAACAAAAAATCATACCTCCTCCCACCATCTCCCACAGAAAAAAATTTTCCCCAAAGTTCCCACCAGTAGACACCAATATAAACCACCCAACCCAGAACACAACCTATGACACTAACAACCAAACAAAAACAAGAACTCAAAGCAAAAGCACACCACCTCGACCCCCAAATACAAATAGGAAAAAACGGGGTCACCCCAGAACAAATCCAAACAATCAAAACCCACCTAAAAACCCACGAACTAATCAAAATCAAATTCAACGACTACAAAAAACAAAAAACAGAACTCAGCAACCAAATCACCACAGAAACCGAGTCAGAACAAGTAGACCTCATCGGAAACACCCTCATCATATACAAAAAACACACCCAATAAAACAAGAAAACACAGACCTTAACTACTAGAATATCCAACAAATACCACAATGGCGCGCCAAAAAATCGACACCGTCGACATAACCATCCTAAGAAACCTCCAAAGAGACGCCCGCACAAAATACACCGACATAGCCAACGAATGCAACGTAAGCGTAGACACCATAATCAAACGCTACAGAAAACTCCAAAAACAAGGCATCATCACAAACACCACACTACTCCTAGACCCAAGAAGATTCGGCGACGAAGTAATAGCAAACTTCAGCATCGACGTCGAACCCCACAGCATCCAAGAAGTACTAACATACCTCGACAAACAACCAGGCATAATATTCACCACCCACAGCCTAGGCGAATACGACATATTCACCATCGCAACAGCCCGCAACATGAACGAGATGAACAACCTCAAAGAAACAATACAAAGCCACACCATGGTACGCGAAGTCAAAACAAGCATCTGGGTAGACCAGTTCCTACTCTGCCCACAAAACTTCGAACTAGAACCACTACTGGAGGAAACACAATGAGCACCCCACTAGACAAAGAAATCGTAGACCACCTCACAGAAAACGCCCGCACAAGCTTCCGACAAATAGCCAAAAAAACAGACAAATCAACAGACACCATCATCAACCACTACACCAACCTCACGGAAAACGGAGACATCAGAGGAAGCACAGTAGTAGTAGACCGAGAAAAAATAGGATACGAAGGAATCGCAGCCTTCGAGATAGACGTCACAAGTAACACAGACACAAACAGCGACCAAATACTAGAAACCCTAATCAAAATGCCCAATATCATAGTCGCCACAAAAACAGTAGGCGAACACGATATACTGGTATTAGCAGTAATCCATGACCTGAAACACTACCAAGAGATCAGCGTCGATATTAGTCACATAAAGGGAGTCAAGAATCTTGCATCAAACATCTGGTCTGGCAACGAGAAGATCATGCCCAAGTACTTCATCATTTAGCTAACTCCTAATAATATTCATTTTCTACTAAATCCAACAAAAAAAAGAGAAAATACAAACCAAACACCAATCTATCCAGTCACACCGAAAAAACTCGACAAAATAAGAAAAAACACCCAAAAAAAGCCACCATACCCAAGCATCAGACATAATAGAAGGAAGAAAAAACCGACCAAAACTCCCATTCATGTCTTAAATAAACGAAAAAAATCTAAATTTTCAGAAAATGTGTGCAACAAGCCTAAAATATCGAATATGGTTGCGTGATTAAGGAAAACAGATGAATCCCGGAGATATCGCATGGGTAGGTGCAGCAACCGCCCTCGTCATGGTAATGACGCCAGCACTCGGCTTCTTCTACGCAGGACTAGTAAGAGCCAAAAACCTCGTCAGCACACTCGTACAGTGCCTAATCATATTCGCAGTAGTAAGCCTAGTATGGGTATTATGGGGCTACAGCCTAGCCTTCGCACCAAGTGTCGGAGGAATGGGCATAGTAGGTGACCTAAGCCACTTCGCCTTAAACGGTGTAGGACTTGAACCCGACGGAATATACACATCAACAATACCAGTGCTACTATTCTTTGCATTCCAACTTAAATTCGCGGCAATCACACCCGCATTAATCATCGGATCATTCGCGGAGAGAATCAAGTTTAAAGCACTACTAATATTCACAATAATCTGGGCTACAGTGATCTATAGCCCCATCGCACACTGGGTCTGGAACCCAGAAGGCTGGCTGGGAAACCTAGGAGCAATCGACTTCGCAGGAGGCACAGTAGTCCACATCAGTGCAGGTTTATCAGCCCTTGCAGCCGCCGTAGTAATAGGACGCCGTGAAGGCATCGACAAAGATGAGCCAACACCAAGTAACATCCCGTATGTAATACTTGGTACAGCACTCCTCTGGTTCGGATGGTTCGGCTTCAACGCAGGAAGTAGTCTAGCAGCAAATGGAGTAGCAGTTATCGCCATGGTATCAACAAACACAGCAGCAGCAGCAGCCGGAATAACATGGATGATGGTAGACTGGATCAGAAAAGGCAAGCCAAGCGCAGTAGGATTCTGTGTCGGGGCAGTTTGTGGTCTAGTAGCCATCACACCTGGCTCAGGATACGTTACAGTAACATCAGCAATAATCATCGGAGTCGTAGTAGGCGTACTCAGCAACACAGTTGCAAACTGGAGAGCTTCACGAACCAGAATTGATGACAGCCTTGACGTATTCGCTTGTCACGGCGTTGGAGGAATATGGGGTGCACTCGCCACAGGACTCTTCGCTACACTAGCAGTTAATCCTAGTGGAGCAAATGGTTTGTTCTATGGTAACCCTGGACAGTTGACCGCTCAGATTATCGCCATTGTAGTCGTAGCACTCTACAGCTTCGTTGGAAGTTATGTAATACTCAAAATAGTAGGAGCAATAACACCACTGAGAGTAACACACGAGGAAGAAGAAGCAGGATTAGATATATCCCAACACGGAGAACATGCCTACGAGTTGGACTAGTCAAATTTTATAATCTTTTTTTATTGCAGAACAGTTAATTCAGGGTATATTGGATAAGCAGAGACCAGTTCATTGATTTCCGCCTTAACCTCTTGTAATTTAGACTCATCCCGATAATTGTGTATAACCACCGCGATACATTGAGCGATGTGCTGCATCTCAGATTCCTTCATACCTCTAGTAGTCACTGCGGGAGTGCCAAGTCTTAGCCCGGAGGGATTGAATGGGCTCGCATCATCATAGGGTACACTGTTCTTGTTTACAGTAATTCCCGCTTTATCTAAGGCATTCTGAAGCTGTTTTCCTTTTCCTGCAAGTCCAGAAGGTCTTAGATCAATAAGCATCAAGTGATTATCGGTTCCATTTGTGACCAGTTTGATGCCTAAACTCATCAATTCATCAGCCATTGCTTTTGCGTTATTAACAATCTGTTTAGAGTAGTCCTTGAACTCGGGTTTCATCGCTTCTTTGAAGGCAACCGCCTTTGCCGCGATAACATGGTCATGTGGTCCGCCTTGTAGCCCGGGGAAAACGGCGCTATCAATGAGTTGGGCTAAGTTCTTCTTTGTGTCCTTATGGTATAGGTCGTGGTACTGATCCTCGATCTTGCTCATGATGATGGCTCCACGTGGACCACGCAGACTCTTGTGAGTAGTTGTGGTCGTAACATCAGTATACTCACATGGACTCTCATGTACACCTCCAACGATCAAACCCGCGATGTGACTAATATCCGCCACACTATACGCGTCAACGTCCTTGGCTATCTCGCAGAACTCCTTGAAAGGGAGCTTCCTTGGATATGCTGTGAGGCTGCTGATGATCATCTTGGGTTTCTCGGTTTCAGCGATCTTCCTAACTACGTCCATGTCAAGCATCTCGGTCTCCTTATCAACGAAATAAGGTACCAACTTGTAGTGCAACCCACTAAAATTTACAGGACTACCATGAGTAAGGTGCCCTCCACAGCTTAGATCCATTCCCATGAACTTGTCTCCAAGCTCAAGGAGAGCCATATAGACAGCGTGATTTGCCGGGCTACCGCTATAAGGTTGAACGTTTACGTGTTCTGCACCGAATAACTCCTTAGCTCGGTTGATGGCTAAGAGTTCGACGTCATCAACGTTTTCCTGTCCACCATAGTATCGTTTCCCGGGGTACCCTTCACTGTACTTGTTTGTGAATACGCTGCTCATCGCCTGCATTACTGCTCTGGATACAAAGTTCTCGGACGGAATTAATTCGACTCCGTGCTCGATCCTGTTTACCTCACGAAGAATTGAATCATATATCTCTGGGTCTGTTTCTCGTAGCGTATTCATCAACATCTCTTAAATCCTGAAACGGCAGGTAAAACCGCTACTTAAATCCTTTCACCACTTGGTAAGTATCAGCATTTACAGGATGATAACACTCTGTAACCGCTCTTCTTAGCTACGACCTCATGCTTACCAAAAACATCATCAAAGAAACCGGCAAGCATCTTCCCACCCTTGTTGCTCTGTATGACCATCTGGAGAATACCATCTGGGTTCAGTCGTTCATATGCACCTGAAATCATGGGATGAACCACCTTATGCATCCCAGCTGAGACAGGTGGATTAGATATTATTGCATCGAACTTTTGGTCGCCAAGCGCCTCATAGAGGTATCCTTCATAGACATTGCAGTTTGATAACTCTGCTCGTTGAACATTTAGCCTTGTTAATTTGACTGCCCTTGTGTTCACGTCAGTGAGATGAACACTTAACTCAGGCTCCATTGATGCAGCTACTATACCAATTATCCCTAATCCGCATCCAAGGTCTAGGAAATCACCGTTTTCTGGTATGTGCATGTTTTCTACGAGTACGCGGGTGCCTGTATCTACTCGTTTGGCGCTGAAGACCCCTCTTGATGTGATGAAGCTGTATTTTCTTCCACGTAGCATGGTCACTATCTTGCCGCGTTCATCTTTTGAGGATGGCTTTTTGGAGAAATAGTGACTATTTGACATAAGCAGAAATAATAGGTCTTATAGCTTAAACTCTTCGCAGCTACCAGAGCTTGGGGTAGATACCGCTTGGCATCATAACGCGTTCTATTGTTGCTGCGATGCCGTGATCCTCTGACTGAATCTTGCCGCTACTCATATCTGCCCTCATCAATGCCACGGCCTCCTCTTTCTGAGTCATCACAATTATTAGATCATTCACCTGTATACCGGATTCGTATTTGAGAATTCCTGGTATCGCTAATTGTGCACCGTTACAGACTGCTTCTACGGCGGAGTCGCGTATCCATATTTTGGGTAGTAGCTGGGCTGCGTCCTCAAAGGGTCTGATGATCTCTCTGAGCTTTGAATCGTCTCCTTCTTCTCTGAGATCAACTGCTTCGCTCAAATCATATAATGAGTACATTTCTTTCTCAGTGAATGGTCCGCTTCTAGTTCTGCGAAGCTCCTGCATATGGGCACCACAGCCAATGACCTCGCCTACATCAAAACAGAGTTTCCGGATATAGGTTCCACTCTGACATGCTACCTTGAAGAGCCAGTTTCTGCCATCGCCTTCATGAAAATCGATATCATAAATGTAGCGTGTTCTTAGGCGTCTTGAGACGCTGCTTCTAAGTGGTGGACGTTGATATATCTCTCCCTTGAACATATCGAGTGTCTTACGTACGATCTCCTCGGAGACATCATCGTGAGTACGCATTACGCAAATGTATTCCTTGCCTGAGTCAAGAAGCGCCTGAACTATCTTGGTACTATCTTGAAGAGTAACGGGTAATACACCAGTTACTTTGGGATCAAGTGTGCCTCCATGACCCACCTTATCTAAATCAAGTAGTTTCTTTATCCACGCTGCTACCTCGTGGCTTGTTGGACCTGAAGTCTTGTCAACAACAAGCATACCATATTGTATGTGTTGACTTATGGGACGCTCGTTTGGGGGACACCCATACTTTGGGTTGGTCTCTTCTTCGGCTTTCACCCTTACCTCTCGTTTGATCTCCCATGCAGGCTTCAACATAGAATACCATCACACAAGGGACTCTATTAAAGAGATATGCTAAGACTTGGCCTCTTTTTCCTCGATCTCTTCCTGAATCCGCTCATTGTCAGTCTTATAGTTCTCCTCATCATCGAGACCATCTTCAAGGCTCTTCTCCATAACCAGCTCATCATCCCAAAGGGTTCTAGCTTCCTCATAGGAGGAGTCCAAGTCATCAAGTATGCTTCTGAGCTTTTCCTGAATAGCCTCCATATCGGTGCTGATCTCTTGGTCAAATTCTCCACTGAGTTCTTCTGCTAGCTCTGATGCTTCCCCAGCTTTATCTATGGAGTTGTTTAGGAGTTTCTGTAGTTCTTTAAGTGTCTTGAATAGTTTGTTGATTTCGCTGCTCATATTATTGATATGGGAAGCATATGGGATAAAGGGAAAGGCGACAAGCGTTAAAGCAGCTGCACGTACCTGTATCCATGGTTCAGGCAGTAATTTTTGACCTTGGAAACACAATCATCAGCTACTATACTCGAGAAGAGTTTAGATGCATACTTGAGGAAGGCATCAATAACTGTGTTGAACAACTAGGAAAAGAAGGAAAACTTACTGTCTCTGATGAGACAATCTGGGAACATGTAAAGAAGCATAACCATGGCTCACCCGGAAACAAGGTATACCCCATGGAGAACCGACTCGGAAGCATATTCCAGATAGAAGAAAAGAAAAAACTGCTTGAACTCTGCACAGAGTTTATGAAACCAATTCTTAGAACAAGTAGACTCTACGATGATGTACTACCAGTAATGAGGGAACTCAAACGCCGAGACTACAAGATAGGCATACTTACAAATACGCCATGGGGATGCCCATCAAAAATATGGCTCACAGAACTAGACAGATATGGTTTATCAGAATACATCGATGAAGCAATATGCTGTTATGATGTGGGGTGGAGAAAACCAGACCCAAGACCATTCAAACATCTTCTAGAGAAACTCAAGGTAGCAGCAAAAGAATGTCTCTTTGTTGGAGATGACCCAAGATGGGATATAGAGGGACCGCAAGCCCTTGGCATGAAGACGCTGCTTATTGATAGAACTGGTTTGAATCCTGATGCCGCACATGGTCTTGATGAGGTCTTAGATGTACTCGTTGAGGATGTTTTGAGAGAATAAGATAAAACATCCTAGTCAATAGGTAGCAGGTGGTTCTGTGAAGGCTAAACGAGAGACTCTAGCACGGTTAATGATCGAGAAACAGTGGCTAAACAAGAACATCATTGACCCGACGAAACAGGATGTATACAATACTATAGATAATCTTGGCTGCCTTCAGATAGACACCATCAGCGTCATTGAACGAGCTCACTACCTCACCCTCTGGAGCAGACTAGGCAACTATGAGAAAAGCTATCTTGATGCCCTAGCCTACACGGATAGGAAACTCTTCGAGTACTGGGCACACGCAGCCTGTTACATCCCAATGGAACACTACAGATACTATATTCCCGCAATGAAGACTCGTGAAAAAGAAGTAATACCCAGACTTGAGAAAAGAACAGGACAAGGCAAAGAACTCGTAGACCACGTGATCAAACGAATCAAAGACGAAGGACCATTATCAAGCAAGGACTTTGACTCCAAGAAAAAGGGAAAAGGCGGATGGTGGAACCGGAAAAACGAGAAAGTAGCAATGGATTACTTGTTCAGTGCTGGAATACTAGCAATCTCAGAGCGAGTAAACTTCCAAAGATACTATGATCTCACAGAGAACGTTATCCTAGATCGGGTAGACAAGGAACCACCAGAGAAAGAAGAACGTATCAAGTTCTACTTTGAGAAAACTATGAAGTGCCTTGGTGCTATTCTCCCCAAGGATGCACGTGAATACTATCAGCATCAAAGAACTAGGATTAAAATGACGCCTCCAAAGATTGAAGAATGGCTCCAGAAACAAGATAACGTAGAGAGCATTGAACTCGATGGAGAATCCAGACCATATTACTGTCTGGAGGAGGACCGGACTCGTTTAGAGGAGATTGATGATGACTTTGATTTTGATGATGTTCAACTGATGATCTATTTTGATAACTTCATGTGGAACAGAGACAGGATACAACGCCTCTTTGGATTCGAGTCCAAACTAGAGATATACATACCAGTAGATCAACGAGTCTACGGCTACTACCACCTACCAGTAATTTACGGCGACAAGATAGTAGCACGAATAGAACCCAAGATGAATCGAAAAGAAGAACAACTCATCATCAGAGGCTACTGGACAGAGCCCGGATTCAAAGAAACAGAACACTACCGAGACAGATTAGAAAAAAATCTGGAAGACTTTGCAGCCTTCCATGGTGCAAAAACAATAGAATGGTTATGCTAAGGTATCGGGTTTCTTCATGAGCTTGGTCTTAAGCCCCGGCTCACCCTTAATACTATCAACATACTCGTAAGCAGCTTCAGCGTTCTCAGTAGGACCCTCAAGTAGGAAAACTTTCGAGCCTTCGCCGCCATCTATGCCGCCACCTGCGACAGGAATCGCTTCAACCCCAAATAGCATGTTGAATGCTTCCATCTCAGTGATAACCTGTCCCTGTATGACGATTATTCCGCATGGCCAGCCCATTGCCTTATCGATAACGTTTGCTCCCATTCTCAAGGTAGCATCGGATAGACTAATAGGCACTAGTTTCTCTAGACCAGCTGGGATAATGCATTGAATACCGTTTCTTGTGATATGCCCCCATGCGGTTCCTATGGTTCCTCCACCGCCACCATGTAGTAGGACACCGGCTGCGCCAAAGGGATCAATCGCATTTGCACCTTTGATGAAGACATCATCAGGACCCATCTTCGATAGATAGGGTACAAGTTCAGGGGTCGTGCATTCTTTCATTTCACCCTCAACGAAGACAAGGTGTTTGTATCTGCCATCTGCAGTTGTAATATGGGCGCCTTCTTTTGTTACTACGCCTGCAGTGAACATTCCTTTATCGAAATCCTTTCCAAGAAGCTCCTCAGCGACGTATCCAGTAGTGGTACTTGTTGCGATAATCAGTGTTCCATTCTTGTATGCGTATTGAACATTTTCCATACAACTTACAGCCTTAGCAATCAATCGTTTGCCTTCAGCCGGAGTCAAGGTTAATTGTACTTTCATTCAGTTCCCTCAGTGTAAAATGATGTGACTGGGTCTCTTTTAAAAAGGTAGCTTAAACCCATTGAAAGGAATTAGGTGCCTAAGACTTGTGTGCGTAGTATAGTATTATAGATTAAGATTACTGAATGAGAGAATACCTGATATGAATCAATAGACCCGTCAAGTAAAAACATGTTTTTACATAGAAATGAAATATACTGAGATTACTCAGCAGCACCTTCAGTTAATGCCTCAGCGAATATCTCACCAAAATCAGTGAGACTAATCACCTTCATCTTACTACCCTTCTCAGCGTCAACGAGACCTTTCATCTCAAGCCGAGAAACGATCCTACTAAACCTATTACGCAGGGTACTATTTGCAGCCTTATAGCCGAACCATCTGATAATATCGCTGATACTATCAGCCTCACCTCCGTTCTCATGAAGAAGAACAAGTAGCTTCTTCTCGCGCTCCCATTCCTTCTCCTCGTGCTTACTACTAGGTTCCAGCCTGTAACCAGGAAGCTTCAACTCAATTGGGTCTCGACTGTCTTGCTCCCTATTTCGCTCAAACCAGTCTTCAAACTCTGGGTCACCGGGTTTTCCAGTTACATACCAGGCGGGTTCCTTTGAGGGAACGCTGTATACTCTTGCGTTTCTAAACATCAAGGCTGTTGTTAATGCGATTCCCATTGTAAGGTTGGTTGTGCTAGTAATGTCAATCAAGACATCCTCGCCGCTTTCTCTAGCTTGATGAAGAATTCTGTAAATTGTCCTGAATGCACTGCGTTGCTCCATTGGATTATAGGGTACCATTATGGGGTCAAGTATCTCTAGCTTATCTTTGAGTTCCTCTGCGTTAGTTTTACTCATATAACTGAAGACCGGCGGATCTCCTTCGCCTTTTGGCTCGCTGTACAGCAAGTATAGTTTGGTTATTCCGTGAATCTTGCTCCAGTATCTTATGCCATCGAATGCTCGACGGTAGTGTGTTCCAACGAGGCAGATGATTATAGTCATATGGTTTCACCGAATAATCCAGTGCGCTTCGAATAATGTAGATCATACAGGATATATAAAATCTCGTGAAACCATTCCCTATTTGAATAATGATTCATACATTTTGTGACAATCACAACTTTTCACACTTTATCGTGATTATTCTCCCTAACCCATCTTATGGGTATTATGAAGTGAACAGTCACCGCTATATAGAACAATCCACGTATTTTATCATCTAGAATTTAGTGTGCATCATGGATTTAGCACGCTAGAGGTTGCGCAAAATGAAGATCACAGTATACTCACTGCCCGATTGCCCAAAGTGCGACAAGCTAAAGGAATTCTTAAAGTCGCAGAATATTGATTTTGAGGCAGATTGGTTTGATACAGAAAACCAGACAGATTTTGTTATGATGAATATGTTCGGAAACCCACCGATCCTAACTCTTGGGGATAAGGAGATGGTGAAGCCCTCTGAGGAGCTGTTCGAGGGCACTACATTGATTGAGGGAAGAGTGTTGGAGATGTTAAAGCTTGGCTAAGCATAGGGACCTGCCCCAGTTTCAGAGAAGGATAGACGAGTTCTTCACAGATAGTCTATTCATGGGGATGCCCATGGTTCACACTACAGACGGATACCTAATACCATGGGATAAATCACGCATCGTGGACATGCTAGGGAAAGAGACTCAGCTAGCAGAGAAGATGTTTGATATACCGGCTATCAGCGAATTGACTGCTGAGAAGATCGCGGATGAGGTAGAGCGAAGATTCAGACTCACAAAGCCTAGATTCGTTTCAGGAGCTATGATAAGAGAGGTTACAAACAACCTGCTTCTTGAATGGAGCCACGAGGTACCAGAGTTTGGGATCTACAGAAACTTGCTCACAAGAGTAGGTGCACCCATTTATGACGCTTACCAGATTGACACAGGGGGTGGCTTTGAAAGCAAGGAGAACGCAAATCTTCAACCTAACCCTGAGACGGTTCACAAGAAGAAAGCGGACAGGCTGAGTAAGGAGCAGTACTTGCTTCTTATGGATCCAAAACTCGCGACTGCACATACTAAAGGGGATATTCACATTCACACGCTGGAGTACTTTGGTACCCGACCATTCTGTCAGGACTGGGACCTCAGATACTTCCTCTACTATGGCTTGATTCCTGATGGTCAGGGATTCAGAAGCAGTGTAGCCGGACCAGCAATACAGCCAGAAGTAGCTATACTACACAGCGTCAAGGTTCTTGCAGCAGGACAGACAAACTTCAGCGGCGGTCAGGGATTCATGTATTATACATTGTTCCTTGCGCCTTTCCTGAGGGGTATGAACTACAAGAAGGTAAAGCAGCTAGCCCAGATGATGTTCTATGAGTTGACCCAGACATATGTTACTCGCGGAGGACAACTGGTCTTCAGCAATATACAGCTCCCAATGGGTGTTCCTGATATCTGGAAGGATGTACCCGTAGTCAAACAGGGACAGATAGGACCAGAAACATATGGAGACTATGAAGATGAGGTGCAGATGTTCTTCAGGGCTATCAACGAGGTAGCACTAGAGGGAGACTACTGGGGTAAACCCTTCAACTTCCCAAAGAATGAGAACTATGTCTCACCAGAGTTTTTCAAACCAGAATACGATGACCTCTGGCTTCTTGTACACGAGGCAGTCTCAAAATTCGGAGCCCCATATTTTGACAACATGTTACCAGCGTATCGTGGCTACGGTAATGGTATCAGCTGCTACCAGTGCTGCGCATATCAGTTCGCAAATACACCCGAAACTGATGAACACTTCAATGAAAAGCTCTGGTTCCAAGACGGTATGCACTTCAGCATGGGAGGCTGGCAAGTAGTAAGCCTAAACATGCCCAGAATGGCGTACCAAGCAAACGGCGATTATGACAAACTCCTCGCAATAGCAAAAGAGAACATGAGGCTAGCCATGGGAGTATTCCAAGCGAAACGCCGCTGGATGGACAAAGCCATAGGAAGCAATATGGTTCCATTCGCCACACAGACTCCAAGAGACCCCCGGACAGGCAAGAAGGGACCACCAGCAGTTGACTTCAATGAGCTGGTTCAGGTAATAGGGGTGGTCGGAGTAAACGAGATGGTGGAATACTTCACCGGAAACCAGCTTCATGAATCGGATGATGCTGTAAGACTGGCTGTCAGACTTCTACTGGATATGGAAAAGTTCAGAAAAGGATTGGAGATGAGAAGCGGCTGGAAAGTAATGCTTGCAAGAACACCAGCTGAATCAACTGCACAGACCTTCGCAGTAGCCGACCTAGTTAGCCCCGATTACAAGCAAGCTGCACGTCAGATGGTAAAAGGAGACACGACCACTATCCAGAGCCTTGTGAAGAAGCGTTATGCGCCTGTCTATTACACTAATGGCACTCATACCTACGTTGGAGCAAAGATACCACTTGGCAAGAGAATAGACATAGAGCATAAGTTCTTCCCAATCCTCAGCGGAGGAAATATCTTCCACGCATGGATAGGGGAAAGCAGCAGCGACCCCGAAGCGCTGTACAAACTAACACAACGTATCTGCCGCAATAGCCAGATAGGATACTTTAGTTACACCAAGGACCTGACAGTGTGCAGTAATTGTCAGAACACAGTAGCTGGAATGTTAAACAAGTGCCCAACCTGTGGAAGCGACAACGTGCGCCACTGGAGCAGAATCACTGGCTACTATACGGATGTAACTGGGTGGAACGAGGGCAAGCGCCAAGAACTAATGGACAGATACAGGGTAACTGTCTAACCCCTCCATTTTTATTCATATTAACTTGTTCTGTATTGCATGGAATGCAAGATAATTGGCTCAGTAAAATCACCAGTTACTGAAGCAGTTGATATGAACTGGGGAGAAGTAATCTCAGAAATAGTACTAGAACCAGAGTATGCCCCCGGGTTACTTGGATTAGAAGACTTTAGTCACCTCATGGTACTCACATTTCTCCACGAGGCAGAGTATAACCCAGAGAAACACCTAAGACGTCATCCTCAAGAACGCCAAGACATGCCTCTTCTAGGAATATTCGCACAGAGAGCAAGACACAGACCAAACAGAATTGGAGTAACAGCTGTTGAAATCGTTGAAGTAACTGATAACAGCGTAAAGGTACGTGCATTGGACGCTATCGATGGCACTCCAGTTATTGACATCAAACCGTACGTACCGGTTTATGATAAGAAGGACGCATCCATCCCAGAGTGGATGGAGAAAATGATGAAGGGCTACTTCTAGACTGGAAACTGTTAAGCGCCCATACTCCACTCATCAATTATGTCACTTATCGGAAAACCGGTTGAAGAAATACCCACACCTGCGCTTATGCTTGACTTAGAGAAATTCCATTGGAACCTCGATAAGATGTTCAAATTCGCTAGGAAAGCAAAAGTAAATGTCAGACCCCACGCGAAGACCTTCAAGGCAGCTGCAATATGTAACAAGTTGATCGAAGCTGGGGCTTGTGGTGTAATGACTCAGAAGCTGAGTGAAGCAGAGGTACTGCTCAACAGTGGAATCCTATACGGAGATAAGAATATTCTAATCAGCCAAGAAATTTCAGACCCAAAGAAACTAGAAAGACTTGTAGGCATGACAGTCGCCATGGGAGAAGGCAAGGTTCTGACAAGCCTCGATAAGCTTCAGGAAGCAGAAATGATCAGTAGAATCGCTGAACGCTGGGGCGTGAAACAAGATGTGATAATCGAGGTTACACATGGACGTTGCGGTGTATCACCAGGAGAAGACGCCGTCAAGATGGCGAAAAGAATCGTCAAGCTCCCGGGACTCAGGTTTAGGGGAATCTATGGATACGAGAACCCAGTACCAAGAGAGACAGCCCTTGAACGCGACAAGCTTACAGTTGATACCGCGGAAGCCATCAGAGCAGCGGGTATAGATGTTGAGATAGTATCAGCGGGAAGCACAGCTACCTATGAGGTAACAGGCACTTATCCGGGTATTACCGAGATTGAGCCGGGTAGTTTTGTCTTTGGCGCCGGAAAAGAAGGCAGTGGTTATGGCTGGCAGACCATCAATGATGTCTACTTCAAGAACAGCCTCACAGTATTAACACAGGTAATCAGTGATAACTTCCAGAACCGGGTAGTCACTGATGCAGGAGCTAAGGTGATGTCCGGTGGACACGCGGGAGTGGAGCCAGTTGTACTTGTTCAGGCTGATGGTGAGTACCTAGACTTTGAAAGAGTAGGACTCAGTGAGGAGCACGGTACCATATACTTCAAGGAAGGCGATCCTAATAGGAACAAGCTACGTTGGGGTCAGAAGATAGAGTTCACACCAAACCATTGCTGCACCACGGTTAATCAGCATGACGAGATGGTCGTGGTAAAAGATGGTTATGTTTGTGCTGTTTGGCCAATAACAGCTCGTGGACAATACCAATAACATCATTTTTCATTGCAAATTATTTTAAACGTCAACAAACAAAGGTTTACCTGAGCGGGGTTGACTTTTCGAGTAGGGTATCTCACGCCCAGAGAGACAAGAATCTGGGAACTTCGGCGTCATAATCTATCCCAATCAGATATTGGACGCGAACTTGGAATCAGCAGACAAGCGATACATAAGGCATACCAAATTATTGACAAAAAAGTTGAACAGGCATTCATGGAGGCTGCTGAAACCAATAACTTGTTGATAAAAACCGTGAATCTTGTAGAGGGCGTTATGAATGCACATAGCCCAGCCTATGATATCCCTGTGATAGTAAGTCTGAGTAAATCCAACGGTCTAAAAATTTGGTATCTCTATGAGGGAAACTGCAAATCATGCCACTTACAGTCATCATGCCGTAACATACTAGAATCAGAAGCAAGAGAAAGAGGCATTCAACTAAACGCAACAGAACAGTTGATGCAGCCAACCCAACTCGCAATTGAGATATTTGGGAGGTATCAAGATGATTAATAATGCTTGCCCATTTGCTCCGGGAGAAGTGAAACCAAGGTCTATTCCAGTAAATTCTAATCATGAGGGGCTGTTAAACAGGCTAACAAACGGAAAGCTGATTGTACTCGTTCTCAGTTTGGTTGTTTTGACTCTTGTTTACAGTCATAGCTACTCTGATTTGAACTGGGAAGGAAGCAGTGTTCTCTTCAATGACTGGTATATCGTGAAGCTGAGTCTTTACACATATCTTACTAGTTTGATCTCTTTCTTCATCCGGGAGCAGCGGAGAAAACAAAGATAAAATAAGGCGTTTAACCTGGAAAAAACGCCATAGATACTAGATTCTATTAATTAATCAAAGGTATAGAAAAAAAGCTCCTTAACCTAAACGATTTATCATCTCAATGTCTAAGCATAGACATGACCATACTTGACCTAGCAACCAAACGAAAGACAGCAAGAAAATTCAAATCCACACCAATCAAAGACGAGGACATCGAGTACATTCTTGAGACCGCCAGACAGGCACCCAGTGGAAGTAATAGACAGCCATGGCGCTTTATCATTGTAAAAAGCCCTGAAATGAAAAAGAGGATCAGGGAATCAGCGGAAGCTGGGGAGAGAGGATTTTATGAGAATCTCAGCCCAGAAAGAAAGGTATGGTATAATGAGAAAGGATTGAGCCCATCAAAAACCAATCTGACAGAGGCTCCTGTTTTGATAGTTGTGGTTGGAGATACCTCGGCTCCGAACTATAAACCTAGTTTGTGGGTGAGTATTGCGTATATGGCGTTGGCGATAGAGGAAAGGGGATTGGCTACAGTTACCTATACACCTTCTGATCCCAAATTAGTATCAGAAACCTTGGGAGTTCCTGATGGGTTTATGGTTGAGTCTATTTTGCCCGTTGGTTTCTCTGATGATTCTAAGGATAAGGAGCCTCGCATGGCTATCTCTGAGATTACTTTCAGAGAGGGTTGGGGTAATAGATTCTAATTTTATTGGATAAGTTTTTAAGTTGGTATCGCTTTCGATATCGAAATCGATATCATATTCGATATTGGAGTTAACAATAAATGAGACCATTTCACAGACACCGAAGACATCCAATGGGAGTACCAAGAGGCATGCTTCGACCCATCACATTGGTTCTTCTCACAGATAAACCAATGTCAGGGAGCGAAGTTGCTGAAGAGATCGAACACTATGCTGAGTGGAAACCATCTCCCGGGAGCATCTATCCACTATTAAGCAGTCTTCAGGAAGATGGATTAATAGAGCCTAACGAAGACAGCGATCCCAGTTTGAAGCGCTTTAGTTTGACAGATAAAGGCGCAGAGGAAGTGAAGCTTCATAAAAGTCATGATAAGGAGATCAGAAACCGTAGCAAGAATATGCGTAAGGTGTACTGGAGACTATTTAGACAGATGCCTGAAGATGTTTACGCGAGTTTTGTTGGACTCCTAGATCGTATTGAAGAGAGTTATGACTCGATAGATGATTTAGTGCAATTCAAAGAGATACTGGATAAAACATTATTGGAAATAGAAAAACTGGACAAGAAACAAGATGAGTGAACTAAGAAGAATTTCAAAATACACAAAACCATATAGAAAGGAGATTGTACTCGCGGTAATCCTCCTAGGACTGGTAGTGGTAGCTGACCTCAGCATACCAAGACTGATTCAGGTAATCATCGATGAAGGCGTAGCCAACCGAGACATGGACAAGATTATCTCAACAAGCTTGCTCATGATTGGCGCAAGCATACTTAGCGCCTTATTCATGGTAGGAAACACTATTTTTTCAGTACGCGCTGCAAGGAGCACAGAAGCTGACATCAGGGAAGCGTTATTTAAGAAAATACAAACGTTCAGTTTTGGAAACTTGGATGATTTTACTACAGGTCAGTTGTTGACGCGTTTATCAAGCGACTTGAATCAGGTTCAGATGTTTCTGACCATGCTTCTAAGAATGTTCACACGTGCACCGCTGATGTTTATCGGTAGTATAAGCATCATGATCTTGACGAACTTTGAGTTATCAAAGATTATGTTTGTCTTGATTCCTGCGACTACAATACTGGTGTATCTCTTCATCAGTAAGGTTCAGCCCTACTTCGCTTTGGTACAGGAAAAACTAGAATATCTAAACCAAGTTATGCAGGAAAACCTAGTAGGAATCCGAGTAGTCAAAGCGTTTGTTCGTAGGGACTACGAGAACGAACGATTTGAGGATGCCAACAATCAGCTCTATGAGACTCAGTTATCATTTACTCAGTTATTGAGCATATTCTTCCCAATCGTTATGGTCTTGATGAATATGGGCTCAGTTGCCATAATCTACTTCGGAGGACTCCAAGTATTCGTAGGAACCACTAGTGTTGGAACTATCATGGCTTTCGTGAACTATGTGTTTAGCACTATGTTCCCAGTTATGATGCTGGCAATGATGGCTGGACAGATTAGCTCAGCCAGTGCATCAGCAGAACGAATTATGCAGGTCCTTGACTCTGAACCAGATGTTCAAGACAAGCCTAACGCCATTAAGATATCAGAGATAAAAGGCAAGGTAGTTTTCAATGATGTTGAGTTTAGTTACGCGGATGACGGAGGCGACCCTGTGCTTAGGGACATCAGTTTTACAGCTGAGCCCGGTGAAACAGTTGCTATTCTAGGTTCAACTGGTTCAGGCAAGTCCAGTTTGATTAACCTGATCCCCAGATTCTATGATGTAACCAAGGGACAGATCACTCTTGATGGAAACGATGTAAGAGACATCGATATGGAGAGTCTAAGAAGCTACATAGGCATAAGCCTCCAAGATGTCGCGTTATTCAGCGGAACCATCAGAGAAAACATTAGATATGGACGACCAGATGCATCACAAGAAGACGTTGAGAAAGCAGCAAAGGCAGCACAAGCACACGAGTTCATTATGGGTTTCCCCAATGGTTATGATACTCTAGTAGGTGAACGTGGAACTAACCTGAGCGGAGGACAAAAACAGCGTCTTGCCATAGCACGTGCATTACTAATCAAGCCAAAAATTCTGATCCTAGATGACAGCACAAGTGCAGTTGACATCGAGACAGAGATCAAGATCGAGGAAGCATTAGAAAAACAACTAGCGGGAGCCACACGCTTTGTGATCGCTCAGCGCATAAGCACCGTATTGAACGCCGATAAAATTCTGGTACTGGATGAAGGAAAGATCGTAGCAGAAGGCAAACACAGTGAACTAATGGACACTAGCCCCATCTATAAGGAAATTTATGATAGCCAACTCGGTAACGGAGGTGTTCCCCAATGAGCAAGAACAATAACTCAGAGAAACGAGAAGGACAACCAGCCATTCGCCGCCACGGACCGGGTATGATGGGCTCAATCGAGAAACCAAAGGATACAAGAGGCGCACTAAACCGTCTACTTGGCTACCTAGGCGAGTACAGACTATCACTTGCTCTGGTCATAGTATTAACAATAGCAAATACTCTGTTAAGCCTCGCAGCACCATATCTTCAAGGTGTCGCAATCGACCAGTTCATCATAGGAGGCGACAAAGAAGGTTTAGTCAGAATTATCTTGCTAATAACAGGCACCTACATTGTTGGTGGTATAGCCTCAGTAGGCGCAGGATACATCATGGCTAATATTAGTCAGAAGAGCTTGAAGAAACTTAGAAAAGAACTATTCGAGCATATGCAGACACTGAGTTTAAGCTTCTTTGATACTCACTCAGCGGGTGACCTCATGAGCAGACTTACAAACGATGTGGACGCCATTGGACAAGCCATCTCAAACAATGTAACTCAACTAATTAGCAGTCTGATTACTCTCATAGGTATACTGATAATGATGTTCAGTCTGAACATCAGACTAGCATTAGCGAGCCTCATAGTATTCCCGATAATGGTCATACTAACCGCATTGATCGGTGGAAAAACCCGTGAGAGCTTCAAAGGACTACAGATGAGCCTCGGTATGCTCAACAGCACAATACAGGAAACTATTACAGGGCAAAGAGTAGTAATCGCATTCGATCAACAGGAATCAGTTAACAGAAAATTCACAAAGATGAATACAAGTGTTAGAGACCTCGGAATCAAAGCAATGACATACGCCATGCTTATCCCACCACTGGTTGGAATTCTGAGCAACGCAAACATCGCCATAGTCGCGGGAGTAGGCAGCTATATGGCTATACAAGGAATGGTGACAGTCGGAGTAATCGCAGCCTTCATCACATACAGCAGAAGATTCGCAGACCCACTAAGACACTTCGCAAACCTATACAACAGCATACTATCAGCACTAGCAGGAGCAGAAAGAATATTCGAAATTATAGACACAGAGCCAGAGCTAAAAGACGCACAAGACGCAGCATCAGTCTACGACCTAGAGGGAGAAGTAGTCTTTGATAATGTTGACTTCGGATACCTACCAGACCAACAAGTACTAAAGGACATTACATTGAAGGCTGAACCTGGACAAACCATCGCACTAGTAGGACCAACAGGCGCGGGAAAAACCACCATTGTGAATGTACTAACAAGGTTCTATGATATTCAGGACGGCGAGATAACAATTGACGGCATGGATATCAAACACATCAAGAAGGATGATCTAAGAAGACAACTTGGAATTGTCCTACAGGATGTCTTCCTATTCAGCGGAACCGTCATGGATAACATCAGATACGGGAACCTCGAAGCAACAGACGAAGACTGTATCGCAGCAGCCAAACTAGCAAACGCAGACGGCTTCATACGACGCCTACCAAAGGGCTATGATACAAACCTCAGTGAAAGAGCTACAAATCTAAGCCAAGGACAACGCCAGCTATTGAGCATCGCAAGAGCCATTGTAGCCGATCCCGCCATATTGATACTGGACGAAGCGACAAGCAGCGTAGACACAAGAACAGAGGTACAGATACAACAAGCCTTACTAAACCTCATGGAGGGAAGAACCAGCTTCGTTATAGCTCATAGGCTAAGCACCATCAGAAACGCAGACCTAGTACTAGTCATCAACCAAGGCGAGATAATCGAACGCGGAAACCATGAAGAACTCCTAGAAAAGAAGGGCTTCTACTACAACCTCTACATGAGTCAGTTCAAGGGCACCATCGACGATGCTGACTTTGAGTACATTAAACCAGTCGAGGTTTATGATAAACCAAAGCAAACTCAAATGCCAAAAATGGGTGGAAGGAGAGGACACGGGATGGGTGGAGGAAGCCCATCACCCGAGATGATGCGCCAAAGAGCCATGGAAGTAGTAAAAATCTTCAAAGACAAGAAAGCAATCTCACCTGAGTCAGCAAAAACCATGGAGGAGCTGGGAATACCGGGACACTTCCAGATGATGATGCAGATGAGACTAACTCCCCTCGGTATAATAACCGAGAACGAGGGAAAATACTACCTCGTAGAGGAAAATCTATCCAAACTATAGATACACCTCCTTTTTCTCATATTTTTTCATAGAATCCTAGTGGTACTTATAATCCAATAATTGCTTGATGAATCCATGAATAGCATAGAAGGTATGATCACATTCACCTATTATAAGGACATAGAGAAAGCAGCTGAGTTCTACGGCGAAAAACTTGGGTTTAAGATGGTTATGGGTAGAGAATGGGTCAAGATATTCAAGGTTGGAAAAGATAGCCACATCGGACTAGTTGACTCCGAGAAAGGATACCTCAAACCACAGGAGGAAAAACCGGTGATGCTCAGCGTATTTGTGGAAAACGTGGATGAATGGTACAAGATGCTAACAGAGAAAGGCGTAAAAACCAATCACCCTCCACAGAAAAGCGGAGACATAGATATGCGTGGATTCCTAGCTTGGGACCCAGAAGGCTATGTGGTGGAGTTCCTAACCTTTGACACAAAGCCATATGGAGAATAGGTTACTCAGCTAACTTGAGTAAACCTGTTGAGGCTGGTCTCCAGTCTCTTAGTTCTTTTGATACCGCCCAGTAGTAGGTTAGTCTATAAAGGAACAGCCAAGGGGCATCATCACGAATCAATTGGAATACCTGTTGGTAGATTTTCTCCCGTTTCTCGGTTTCAAATGTCTTCTGCGCCTCGTTGATCAATCGATCTACCTCAGGATTACTGTATCCTTCCCACCAAGGACCCTTGAACCCAGAGTGTATCTTCTCCCGGAGAACCCTAAAGGTACTTAGAGGACTTGAGTCAAAGCAACATAGGTCATGAATCTTTTTAGCCCTAACCATCTCAGCGTAACCCGGACGATCACTATAGCTAACGAGGTCCACATCCACACCAATCTTAGCGTAGTATGTCTTCATCATCTCCCCTAGCTCCAATGCTTCATCTGGCATACGAGTTGGTAAGTCAATGGTTAGTTTTAACCCATCAGCATATCCTGCTTCAGCTAGTAGCGATTTCGCGTGATCTGGATCATATGGATATGGCTTTGTATCTGGGTTATATCCAAAGTGATGAGGGGTAAGATAGCCGTTCAGCCTCGTTGCGGCTTCATGCTTCACCTTTTTGATAACCTCTGCGATATCCAATCCATAGTTGAGAGCTTGTCTGACGCGTTTGTCTTTGCATGCTCCTTTTTGGGAGTTCATCATGAAGATAATGCAAAGGCTACTTTCAAGAGACTTGACCAGCGTTCTATCAGAGTCTCTATGCAACCCCGTATCCTTGATGCCAATTAATGCACCAATATTCACATCGCGATCTAAGACCATCTCAGAGCGAGCTTTCGAGTCTGAAACCTCCAAGAAAGACACCTCATCAACAAACCCCGTCTTACCCCAGTACCTACGATTACGCTCCAGCACTAATTCACCGCGTCTTCTTGATCCAACCAGATATGGTCCAGTACCGATGTATTCATTGGGAAGCTTGTCAAGTTCATCTTCAGGAGCAATAGGCATCTCAGAGAGTAAATCTAGAAGATCAGCCATAGGTTCGTTTGTTTTTATCTGAAAAGTGTCAGGTCTTGGAGCAGAAAACGCTGCGTCACCAATATAGCTAGCGTAAACTCCCTGTGTCCCAAAGGCGCCGCCAAGGGAGGGGTCTACTATTCGTTTCATGCTGGCTACAACATCTCGTGCAGTGAGACTCTTTCCGTTGTGAAATTGAACTTTGTCTCGTATTCTGAAAAGCCAGGTCAAGCCATCGGGTTCGATGCTCCAACTTTGTGCAAGCAATGGGATGAAGTACCCGGGTTTTCCTCTTTTTATTAATGGCTCATAGACCGCGTTAATGATGCTGTTTCTGTTAAGCGAGTCACTGCATATATGGGGGTCACCGATATCTACGCTGCTCTGTGCTACCCTGAGATAATCAAACTTCATACAATGTAATGGGACTAGGAGAAAATAGCATTACCGCTACTCAAAATCACCCAAGTCGGCGGGTTCTTCCTCAGCAGCTACTTCATCCAATCTACGTCCAGTCTTTGATGAGTTCGGCATCTCAGAGGTAATATCGCTACCGGGTTTAGCGTAATCGTCCTTCATCTTGAAGAAAAGCCATTGTGGGCGTTTTCCGCCACGCTTTGTTCTTATCAACGCAAAGTTTCCTATTAGCTTGGAGCCCTTCAAATGAATGGTTGCATGTCCTTCATTCAAGTTATCTGAGAGATTAACATCATCACCCTTTGTATTATTAAATGTACCAGAGTCCCACACAATAACCGTACCGGCCCCATAATGACCCTCAGGAATTACACCCTCAAAATCAGCATAAGCCATAGGGTGATCCTCTGTTGGAACAGCTAGTCGCTTTACCTTGGGATCCATGGATGGTCCCTTGGGAACAGCCCATGACTTCAAGACCCCATCAGCTTCTAGCCGGAGATCATAGTGTAGATTACTAGCATCATGTTTCTGAATAACAAAGATAGGAGAATCTCTGCTTTCCTTTAGCTCACCGCTAGGCTCAGGGGTCGCTGAAAAATCTCGTTTCTCCTTATAATCATGTAGTGGTTCTCGATCCTTCACACCTAGTATACAGTAAGAATCAGATATATTGTTTAACAAAGAAAAAAATAAAATTGGTTTAAGCGTCCGCCATCTTCTCGCCAACCTTGCTGGCGAGTCCTCTGGCTTCTGCGTTAGCCTTGGCAATCAATAACTCGATAGTCTGAGGTGTTGGCCACTCCGCCTCCACAGCTACTGAACGTGCCTGTTGCACTGCCTTCGCTATGATGGTGGGTAGTGTTTCTGGAGTCACATAGGCTGCCTCGACGGCTACCTGGAATGCTCCACCAATCGCCTGCTCTAGCTGAGTCTTGTACTCGTCGATGTCTAGTATCAGGTCTTCACCTAGTAGTACATCGCCTTTCTCGTAGACTGCCTTGATGCTTAACCCCATCTCGGATGCTCTTACACCCATACGCTGGAGAAGGTCCGCGAGGTCTTCGCTGATCTCTTCACCTTTCTTGCATACGGTTGTGTCTTGTGCTATCCAGATGTTGCCTGCCTCAATTCTTGTTCTTACGCCAAGAACACCGAATTTCCCGATGAGGGGTCCGGGGCTTAGCCCAGTGTTACCTGCGCTCATGACGATATCGTTCATGGCGATATCCCCTGCCTTGGCGAATACCTTGACCTTGTTGGCGTCTAGCTCCATGGCGATCCTGAATGGGTTGCCGTTTGTGAATAGGAACACGTTTGGTCCACTGACTGAGTCAATGAAATCCTGTGTGCCCTCTTTTCCGGCTTCCTCCATACTGATCCGCATCAAGGTGTTCTTTACTACCTTGAACTTGTGTCTGCCACGAAGCTGCTTCCTCATGTCCTGCAGCATTGAGCTGCTTACTTTATTGAGGTCTGCGGCTGCGATTATCTCATATTGATTGATTAGCTCGACTGTTTCCTGAACGGTCTCGTATTTCTCGGATGGAATGTGGCTACTCATGATATTCACCTATACGAGCTTGACGCTGTCACCCATGGTCAGCTTCAAGTACATCGTCTTGATGTTCGCAAAGCCTCTCTTCGTGGCAGCCGTCAGGTTCCTAACGACTGTCTCGATGTTCTGGGCGACCTCCTCGTCGCTCATTCCCTCCTTTCCTACAATACAGTGGACAAACGCTTTGTCCCTGCTTCTGAGTATTATTGTACGGCGCTCGCGTTCTAATATCTCGTCTATGGGTGCCTGTGGCGGTACAGGAGTGGGCATCTTTCCCCTGGGTCCCAAGATTGGTCCTGCTACGCGACCTACTGTTGGCATCATCGGTGCCTCAGCGACGAACGAGTCATATGGTGCAAGCTTTTTCTTAGCTGCTTTTTTGTCCGTCGCAAGCTGATCAAGTTCTGCGGGCTCTACTACTTCGTCCGCTCCTGCCCTCCTTGCTCTCAGCGCGAGGTCGCCTGAGGCGAACACGAGTACCTTCCTGTTTCCGATACCGTTGGGTAACTGGAAACGGATGTTAACTCTGTTGTCAGGCCTATTCATGTCGAGCTCCCGTAGGTTTATGGCAAGGTCAAAGCTCTGCTCGAAATTTCGTTCTGGCGATGCCTCTCTTGCCTTTTCGATTGCGTTTATAATTTGTTCTGTCGGGAGTGACAATTTAGATTCCTCTCTTTCTCACATGGTATCATTTTTAAAGGTTTATTCAGCCTCAACGAGCTGTGAGTCATATTCTCCAGCCTTGATTGCTTCCTGAACCTTTTTTGCGGGATTACCATCAACTGTAACACCGGCGCTCTGGCATGTACCAAGTACTTCACGTACAGCTGTCTTTAGCGTAGCTGCATAGATCCCCGCCCGTTTCTTCTTGGCTACTCCAATCAGCTGATCAAAGCTGATGTCTGCCACGAACTTGGTATTGGGTTCTCCTGATCCTTTATCCAAGCCAGCGGCTTGACTGATCAGTGCGAATGTTGTTAGCATGCCGACCTTGACGCTGAACTCCCTGGTGTCTGTGTCAATGGTTACGTCTACTGGTACTGGTAGTCCATCGTATTCCCCTGTCTGTGCGTTTATGTCGTTGACGATAGCCATGATGTTTACACCCATTGGTCCTAGTGCTGGTCCGATGGGGGGTCCACCGGTGGCTTTTCCGCCGTTGACGATGAAGTTGAAAGTCTTCTCTACCATTATTCTTCTACTCCTTTGAGTTCTCGGACATAGTCAGCGTGGACTGTGATAGGCAACGTGAAGGCAGCCTCAAGTATCTCGATGGTTACCTCCTCCTTAGAGGACTCCACACGGACAACTCTTGCCTGCATTCCCTTGAAGGGACCAGCGATTACCTCGACTAGTGTTCCTTCTTCTAAGCCTTCTACAACCGGCTTGGTTTCTATGTAATGGTCTACTTCGTCCGGACTGATAGTTCCCTGAACCCTTTCACGTGTATGTCTCATCCCTCTGATAAGTTCATCAACAATGTGAGGGGTCTGGGCTTCAATGATAATGTAACCCCTTAACTCAGCTGGAGCTAGTATGGCTTGAATCGGTGAGCTCTCAACTTTGGCTTTATCAGCCAACATTAAGGCTACGGTCCTCTCCTGACCATTCGTAACTTTTACCGCGTAAAGGGATGTTCTTATACTTCTTTCGGACAACTAGACCACGCCCGATGCACCAAGCATTATCAAGCGCGTAGATATTAAGATTCCTAAAACGATGAACGAATAACCGCTTCGAGAAACTGGGAAAACATATTAAACACCATATGGATTGTATGTGGCTAGTGAAAAACATGGGACTAATATCATCAATACTATCATTTGTCGCAGCGCAGCAGCATGACACATCAATACTGTTCTTGGAGTTCGAGGAAGTTGCACTTGTTGCAGGAGGATTCCTCGTATTACTAATGTACCTATTCTATGTGAAATATCCTTACAACAAGGAAAATTAAGAAATAAATTTCTTTTAACTAGGCGTGATAACCGCCGCGAGGAGCTTTACGATATATCCGATGGCTCCCATTAAGCCAATTCCAGCAAAGACTATCTTGATGCTCATCCAGTAGGTCTTCCAGTCTGGTCTACTTAGTGTTCGAAGAAGCCTGTCTGCTGATTGGAAAAACTCGTTAAGTCCCATATTATTCACCCTATCGAACCATAAATCCTAGTTAAAGTTTACTAATTTTGGAGGAGTTTATCTGCGAACCACTCCACATTGAAGGGCTGTAGATCATCGTATTCCTGTCCTACACCTACATAGAGAACAGGTTTTCCCGTAAGGTATGATACGCTTAGACTACTGCCGCCTTTTGCATCGGCATCTATCTTGGTTATTATCGCTGCATCAAATCCAATGTGTTTGTTGAAGGTCATGGCTTGTTCTGTTGCATCGTTTCCGATGAGACTGTCAAGTATCATTATTGTGAGTTTTGGCTGAACGACTCGTTTTACCTTCTGGAGTTCATCCATTAGGTTTCGGTTTGTCTGCATACGACCAGCAGTATCGATCAATACTACATCTATTCCTTGCGCGCGGGCATGTTCAATTGCATCATAGCCTACTGCTGCTGCGTCTGAGCCGTATTTGTGGCGGATTACTCGTACTCCTAGTCTTCTTCCGTGTTCTTCTAGCTGTTCTATTGCTCCTGCTCTATAGGTGTCGCCTGATGCTAGTACGACGCTGTATCCGTTTTTCTGTAAGAGATGGGTTACTTTCGCGATTGTAGTAGTTTTACCTGTACCGTTGATCCCGACGAACATAATACTGTACGGTTCACCTTGTTTCTTGGACTCTGCTACTTTTTCTAATAGGTCCAGTTGAGATTCTCCGTTCATTACTGTTTCAAGGGATTCCTTTAGAGCAGTCTCGACGACATCGCTCTTATCTCCGAATCTTGGAGCCTCTGATCCGATCAAACGTTCCTTAAGCTCTGTACATACTTTTTCAGCTACCTCGACGCTTACATCGTTTCCAATCAGCTGCATCTGTAGGTCCCATAGAATGGGTTCAAGGTCTTTCTCTGTAAAACCGGTGTTACTAATTTTTTTTACGATGCCTTTGAGTCCGTTTCTGAGCTTTTCGAACATTAGATGGATCCCTGAACCCCTTGCTGAATATTGGCGGATAAGTTCTCCGCCATTGCTTGATGAGATTCAAGCTGAGCCATTATCTGGCCAAGCTGTTGCTCTATCGAGCCTTGGGCTTTCTCCATCTCTTCTAGTCGCTCATTTACGTCCTTAAGAGCGTCCTCATAGGTCATCTCGACCGATACATCAGCGCCTATTCCCATGACTATTTTATCCAGTTCACCTAGGGTGGCGTTGATAAAAGCTGCTCCTCCTACGGGTACGAGGAGGTTGTTTCCTGATTTGATGTTTTTCAGGTCTTCTAGTGATTGTTTTGCTACTCGTAGCTCGGAGACCGAAGCTAGTACAACTTGAAGCCTCTGCTGAAGGGTGTTAACCGTACCCTCCATCATCCGCATCTCGGTCACCAGCTGCCTTAACTGGTTTTCTTTCTGCTGAAGACCTTGAGACATCTTACTCTTCCTCTTCTTCAGAGACACTTTCGATGGTAATCTCGTGGCGCTTTGCTCTGTGGCGGCTGCCTAGCTCCGCGTAAACACGCTCCAATGCATGCTCCTCTTTTGCGGCGGAGATTAGTAGATTGAATGTCAGTGGCTCGAAGAAGTGCTGCTTCATGATCTCGCCCTGAATCCTGTAAAGTTTAGTGCTCATCCTTAAGCCTCCGCGAGTTCAACGGTTACTACACCGTCACCGTCTTTTGTCATTTTGACGCGGATCTTTCTCGGAGGGTTCTTGATTCCTCTTGCCCAGACAGCCTCATTGACACTTGGGTCTATGATAATCTCTGTGGGCTTCATGTGGCGCTCAGTAAACTGCCTGAGCACAAACATGGCTTTCTCTGCCCTACGGAATTTCTGGGCAATCCAAGCTCTTCCCAGAGGCACTGTATAGATTCTTTCCATTTCAGACATGTGTATTTCTCTCCTATGCTTTTAGTTTCCTGTTTCGCCAGTTGCGTCTACTCTGTGGGCTCCACCTGATCTCGCCCTTAGTCTTAGCGATAATCCATGCGGGCACTGATTTCTTCGCCTTGCCTGCTTTCGCAAGACGTAGCTTGTAAGCCAAATGTTTGTTTCTTGCCATTTTTCTTATACTCTCCTTATACTGATGTCTCTCTTGGTCTGCTGACTCTGGATCTGTTCAAGCAATTTTCTGAGAAGATCATCGGTTATGGGCAAAGGTACTCTCCCAGATTGAGCCAGCTGGAGTAGCTGTATTTCCATCTGAGCCGCGAAGTCTGGTCGAACCAGCTTCACGTTCTGGAGCCTCTGCCGTGCTTCAGGTGTGAGAATCTTGCGCATAAGGGCTTGCTTCTGGGCTTCTGCTTCAGCCTGAGCTTGTGCTTGCGCTTCCGCTGCATGCTCTTGCTGCCCACGTTGGGCTTGCAGTTCTGCCATTCGGCGTTTCCTTATTTCTGCTAGATCCTCGTCTGAAGACATTTGATTTCACTTAATAATTTTGAAGTTCGGGTTTTTCTCTGTCTAGGTCGCGCTTTAGCTGGGTTGACATCGCGTCAAGTAGGCTTCTGCCTTTTCCTGTTACGGTTCTTCCCTTGATTCCCTCTTTCTGCGCTAAACCTGCCTGCTCTAGTTGCTGCAGGATTGTCCTGATGATGTTACCGCCAGCTTTCGCGAAGTGTGCGGGTCTTACGCCACGCCTCTTTCTTCCGCCGTAGTCTTTTCTAAGCTTGCTGACACCTACTGGCCCATTTATGTATAGTTTTCTGAGCATGCTTGCGCTCCTTACATACCACCAGTCGGGGTTCTGGGGTACTCTTTCAGCGTGGCTCCCAGTCTTCACATAGCCCGCCCATTCAGGGGGCTGGATCTCTCGAATGTTCTCTTTCAAGTAACCAGAGAGACTGTTGATTAGTACGTCTGCTGGTACATCGTATGCCGTTGTCATTTTTCTTCTTCCCAGATGTGTTTGAACCATTACAGGTACTGACATATATACATAGTCCTGTCTGGTTCAGCAACTCTTAACCACAGGAACAAGATAAAAAAGTTATCTAAAAATCGACAATAACTCTTGAGACGTCATATTCTGTTCCTGGTTTTCATGATTTGAGTAGTTGTTTTGTGACCGTGCCTAGAATAGAAACTTATGAATTTAAGAACCAAGTCTTTATTCTGATACCAATGGACATGGAGGAACCCCTGTGAGTAAACAAAAACGATGTATCTTCGTTAAAGAACGGATATGCCCGTTCCAAGCCACACAGGTTCCATTCCAGACATGCCAAATCTGTATAGAAGCATGGAAAACAGAGGTAGCAATAAAGAAGCAGCAGCTCCAAGGCGCTCAGATGGCATCCAGTTATCAACAACCACCACAGCAAGAAGGACGTAGGGTATCATTACCGGCAATAGAAAATGATGGTAGCGCCGTGATTAATGATAAGCTTAAGGAAATTGATCAACTATTGAAGGAGGACAAGATCGATCCTCTGGAGTATATTAGGCGGCGTAAGGAGCAGGTTGAGAGTCTCATCGGTGAAAACCCCAAGCTCAGTATAGAGGATGTAGAGGACATGCCACAAGAAATTCGTCCTGCCCCTAAATTGGTGCGAGTTGCTGTGATTGTAAAATCTTTTTTTAGAAAACAGGTTTTTACGGCTCCTGAAAACTGGGAACTTCCTGACACAATCACGGATAAGGTGATTAACTCGATTTTTAAGATGGCGGAGAAGAAAAACGCCTCAGATATTAGGCTAAGAGCCGGGGAATACAAGATCGCGGGAATCGCCGGGGAGAAGAACAAGATAGCCTTGATGGTTCTTGATGCGGATGAAGAGTTTGAAACCTATGAAGCTGAGATGATGCGCGTCTATGAGATTCTTCAGAAAAACGAGAAATGGGAAAATGCATTGAAGCATATCCATGGCTAGAGATACTTCTTTGATATCTTCGCAACAACAGTGTATAGTGGATCAACTATCTGAGCGATCCTCGCCTTGACCGCTAGACTTAGAAACATATACGCGTCATCCCGGTCCCAGCCATAATCACTGACCATCCAGTTGATCAATTCACGGTAGGCTAGTCTAGCGGCGTCCTCTAAGGGTCGTGCGCTGCATACGGTCATGATCATGTCATCGGATTCAACTCTTGGCCAAGCAATGGTCTTATTCGACACATTGAACCTGAGTTTTACTACTGCACCGATCTCCACAGCTGTGCCACATATCTCTCCGTCTCCTTGAATAGCGTGAACATCTCCCAGCCCAAATAATGCTCCCTTCTGGGTGACAGGCAGATACAATGTGTTTCCGGGTCTGATATCGGGGCAATCCATGTTTCCACCGTGTGGTCCCGGGGCAAGAGTCTGTATTGCTTCGTAGGCTGGGCTTACGCCTATGGTTCCTATGAATGGTTCAGTTTCCAGCTCTATGGTTTTACCGTGGTCTGTTTCATACGTGATCTTGTCGTCTTCGATGTAGCTGATCTTTGTCCTTGGCTCCATAAGGTTCAGCCAGCCCTCCAATGCACCGAATCCCGGGATTATACTTGAGCCGCCCCATTCAGGCAATTCTATATCAAGTATTTCTACAACAAGGGTATCACCGGGCTCTGCGCCTCTAATATAGATGGGCCCTGTAACTGGGTTAAGCGCCCCCGCGAGTCCCATATCAACTGCTTCTTGAAAAGTACGGGTAGGGCTAATTATTCCACCATAAGCATCCCACGTTGAAACCTCAATTTCTTCACCGGGTTCCACAAAAGCTATGGGCTCTGTGAACGGATTTAACGTACTGTTTCCCGTTGCGGTGAGCTTATCTTGGGGTTTTTTCTCTATCCTTTTCACCATAATAATCTATTTTGATTATCTTGTTTCATTTGGTTTAACGGTATCGTGGCTGTGCTCTGTAAAAACGATAAGAATAAAAATAGGCTCTGTGGTTGTATGTTAGCAGTTAGATAGAATGGACTATCAATTGAGGTAAAGAAAAATGGAATACATGTATGCCGCTATGCTCCTTCACAGCGCAGGAAAAGAGATCAGTGAAGACGCAGTTACAAACACACTCACAGCGGCTGGCGTTAGCGCAGACTCTAGTAGAGTCAAGGCGTTATGTGCCGCCCTTGCAGATGTTGATATCGATGAAGCTCTCAAAGCACCTGTCTTTACAGCAGGTGCCGCCGCAGCAGCAGCTCCAGCAGCAGCTGAGGAAGAAGCAGCCCCTGAAGAAGAGGCTAAGGAAGAGGAACCAGAAGAGGAAGAGGACCTACAGGGACTCGGCGCTCTCTTCGGTTAAATCTCTCCTAACTATTTTTGAGTCTAATTACCCTATTCCTTGTTTTAATGAGATTATTGTTTTGATGCTAGTGGTTACTGGGTTTGATTTACCCTTTTATGGAGGCATTGGGGATATTTACTGTAATAGAAGGATGAGTATGAGTTCCGTAATTGGTAAGATATCCTTAAATGATTCACAAATTCAACATAGGTGGTTCAATTGATTACTTCTGAGACACTAAAGAAAAAATACATAGAGTTTTTCCTTGAACACAATCACAAACGAATAGCAAATGCACCATTAATACCGGAGAATGACCCCACAGCGCTCTTCATATCAGCTGGAATGCATCCACTGGTACCATATCTACTTGGTCAGCCGCATCCTAGTGGGAAGAGGCTTGTTAATGTTCAGAAATGTCTCAGAACCAGTGATGTAGATGAGGTGGGGGACAGTTTCCACCTGAGCTTCTTTGAGATGCTGGGTAACTGGAGTCTAGGTGACTACTTCAAAGAGGAATCCATCAAGATGAGCTACGAGTTTCTCACAAGCGATAAATGGCTAAACATAGACCCAGAAAGGCTCTCCTTTACAGTGTTTGCAGGTGATGAAGATAGCCCCCGAGACATGGATAGCGCAAAAGTCTGGATGGAGCTTGGTGTCCCAGAAGAAAAAATATACTATCTTCCAAAGGAGGACAACTGGTGGGGACCAATCGGTAGCACTGGACCCTGTGGACCTGACACAGAGATATTCTATGATACAGGAATCCCAGCGTGTAGCGCTGATTGTCAGCCGGGATGTAACTGTGGAAAGTACTGTGAGATATGGAACAACGTATTCATGGAGTACAACAAGACTCCTGATGGAAAATACGAGCTTCTTGAACAGAAGAACGTGGACACAGGCATGGGTGTGGAAAGAACTACAGCCATACTACAGGGAAAAGACAATGTCTATGAAACAGAAATTTTTGCGCCTCTTGTTGAAGAGGTGAAAAGTCTAGCTGGATTAGAGGAGCTTGAACCAAGTCAGGTTAAGAGTATCAGGATAATCGTTGAGCACGCACGTGCAGCTACGTTCCTTCTCGCGGAAGGCATTGTTCCATTGAACACTGAGCAGGGATATGTTCTTCGAAGAATGATTAGGAAGGCTATCCGGCATGGCAAGCTCTTAGGAGTAGATGATGAGTTCCTGAGTGGTCTAGCTGAGAAGGTAATTGAGACATATTCAGAGGATTATCCATACCTCAAAGAGAACGAGGAAACCATCATCTCAGAACTGAAGAAAGAACACAAGAAATTCAGCAATACGCTCCAAAAAGGACTCAACAGATTCAACAGAATGGCGAGAAAAAACAAGAAAATCAGTGGAAAAGACGCCTTCTTACTCTATCAGAGCTTTGGTTTCCCAATAGAAATCATCATTGAGCTTGGAGAAGAAAATGACATCCCTATAGATGTGGATGGATTTAACGCGGAGTTTGAGAAACACCAGAAAGTCTCCAGAGCAGGCGCTGATAAGCGGTTTGGCAGCGGTCTTGCAGATCATTCTGAGAAGACGGTAAGGCTTCACACTGCTACGCATCTGTTGAATGAGGCGCTGAGAAAGGTTCTTGGAGATCAGGTCGAGCAGAGGGGCTCTAATATTACTCCTGAGCGTCTAAGATTTGACTTCAATTTCCACAGAAAGGTCACTAAAGACGAGTTAAAACAAGTCGAGGACTTGGTGAACGAGCAGATCAAGAAAGCTATTCCCATTGAGAAATGCGAGACTACTTTCGAGAAAGCAAAGGAGATGGGTGCACAGGCGGTCTTTGAGCAGAGATACGGGGACAAGATCACAGTATACTCAATAGGAGATTTCTCGATGGAAGTGTGTAGTGGACCTCACGTCAAGAACACTAAGGAGATTGGGCACTTTAGGATAAAGAAAGAAGAAGGCATCTCGGCTGGAGTCCGCAGAATTAGGGCTGTCGTGGAGTAGACGCCCCTTGCTACTATTTTAAATAAGGGTGACCTCAACTATGGATAATATCGCTAGTGATATATTCAAGATGCTGTAACGAATAGAGACTAGGAGACGTAAACCTTGAGCATGTGGACTGAACTCGTCAACATCGCATTAGCACACGGGTATCTTGGAGTCTTCATCTTAGCAGTACTCTGTAACATGACGTTCTTTCTCCCCGCCCCAGTCGTTGTACCAATATACGCTCTAGGAGCAACCCATAACCCAATACTCTTGGGACTAAGCAGCGGATTGGGATCAACGATAGGCGAGTTCTCATCATATGTTATCGGTGTAGCTAGCAAGAAGGTCATTGATGAACGCTATAAAAGACAGGTGCAGATTACGCGGCGGCTGCTTGAGAAGCATGGTATGTTCTTGATTTTCATATTTGCGTTGACGCCTCTTCCAGATGATCTATTGCTCGTTACGTTTGGCATTGTTAATTATGATTTGAAGAAGGCTTTCACGGCGATGCTGGCGGGGAAAATATTGATGAATATTGGAGTCGCGTATGCTGGAAGATACAGTTTCCCCACATTATGGACGTATATAACATCAATATCGACTCTTCAAATCGGAATATTACTGTGTATTGTCGCTGTGATCATATATCGTGCCTATAAGATTGACTGGTCAGGCACACTTGAGCGATTTGATGTGAAAGACGACCAGTCATCCGAGGAATAATACTCCTGTAAACGTTGAATCTACTCCAATGATTTCATCCGCAACTGTTTTTACTCATAACCTTTATTCTCACTGCTATCAATTGGAGATCAGATAGAGGATAGTATGCATATGGTTGAATGGAAACAGATCGAAGCAAAATGGCAGAAACGCTGGGCAGAAGCCCATGCGTTTGATACAGACCCAGACCCCGAGAAGCCCAAGTTCTATCTAACGGTAGCCTACCCATATCCCAACAGCCCGCAGCACATTGGACACGGAAGAACCTACACGTTGACCGATGTTCATGCACGGTTCCAGAGGATGCATGGCTACAATGTGTTGCTCCCGATGGCGTGGCACTTTACTGGAACACCGCTTTTCGCGATGGTAGAGAGACTCAAAGAAAGAGACCCAAGTCTTCTTGATACGTTCCTCAACCTATACAATATCCCAGAGAGCAAACTGCCCGAGTTAGAGGACCCTGTTTCGATGGCTACGTACTTTGCGATGGAGATCAAGCATGGCATGCAGCGTATCGGGTACAGTATGGATTGGAGACGAGAGTTCACCACAGTGGACCCAATTTATAGCAAGTTCATTGAGTGGCAGTTCGCAAAGCTGAGACAGAAGGGATTCATCACTCAGGGAAGCCACCCAGTAGGATGGTGTCCAAGCTGTGGAAACCCAGTAGGACAACACGATACAGTAGGTGACAAGGAGCCTGAGATCGATGAGTTTACTATTATCAAGGTGAAGCATGATGACTTGATTTTCCCAGCGGGTACGCTGCGCCCTGAGACGGTTTATGGTATCACTAACATGTGGATTAACCCTGACGCGGTATATGTGGAGGCAAATGTTGATGGGGAACGTTGGGTTATCAGCGCGGAAGCAGCTAACAAGTTCCAGCTACTTGGTCGAGATGTCGAGATCATCGACGAGTATATGGGAAGCAAGTTCATTGGATTAACACTGACTAACCCCGTGACGGGTGCAGAGTTCCCGATGCTGCCTGCTAGCTTTGTAGACCCCAAGGCAGTAACAGGTGTAGTAATGTCTGTGCCTGCTCACGCGCCTTTCGACTATGTCGCACTAGAACAGTTGAAGCGTGAGGTCAAGAAGAATCCAGATAATTACAAGATCAAGCCAGAGGACATCAAGGACATTGAGTCCATCGCGGTTATAGAGATCGATGGCTACAGTGAGATTCCTGCAAGGGACGTAGTTGAGAAGCTAAAGATCACGGACCAGAATGACCCCAACTTGGAGAAGGCGACCAAGGAAATCTATAGCGCAGAGTTCCATGGCGGAAAAATGAGAAACAATACAGGCCAATACGCCTCACTACCAGTACAGACAGCGAAAGAAGCAGTCAAGGAAGACATGATAGCTAAAGGCTCAGCCACCACCATGTACGAGATGCTTGAACCAGTTCAGTGTCGCTGTGGCGCAGAGATCGTGGTAAAGATATTCGAGAACCAGTGGTTCATCAACTATGGTGACCCAGAGTGGAAGAAGCTGGCACACGAGAACATCGAGAACGCCAACATCATCCCAAGGGAGCTAAAACAAGAGTTCCACAACGTCGTAGACTGGCTAAGAGAAAAAGCATGTGCACGAAAAGCAGGCTTAGGCACACCACTACCATGGGAGCCCGAGTGGACCATCGAGGCATTAAGCGATTCAGTCATCTACATGGCGTATTACACGGTTATCAAGGGAATCAACGAGGTCAACCCTGACCCAGAGACCCTTACAGAAGATTTCTGGGACTACGTATTCCTAGGAAAAGGTGACGCAGCCAAAGTAGCAGCGAACACGGATTTCCCAGAAGATAAACTGAAGGAGATTAGCAACGAGTTCAACTACTTCTACCCACCGGACACAAGGCACAGTGGAAGAGACCTGATCAGCAACCACCTGACATACATGGTCTTCTGCCATGACGGTATCTGGCCAAGGGACAAGTGGCCACAAGGTATCACGGTAAACGGATCAGTGCTGATGGAGGGAAGCAAGATGAGCAAGAGCCTCAACAACATCATCCCATTGATCAACGCCATCGATATGTTCGGAGCGGACCCATTGAGGATCAGTCTGATGATCACAGCCGAGCCTCTGAAAGACGCTGACTTCAGCCCAGACCTAGCGAAAAACCTAGGCGACGCATTGGACAGGTTCTACAATAGAGCCAAGGATATCATTGCACAGGGTAAAGGCAGCGACGATAACCTGCATGCTATCGACAAGTGGATGCTGAGTAAGCTACAGGGGCATATTATTGAGGCAAACGAGGCGATGGAGGAGCTGAAGGTCAGAAAGACCATTCACGCAGCCTTGTACAACTTGGACGGCGAGATGGACTGGTACAAGAAACGTGTCGCAAGATACAGGGATGACCCCGAGAGAATCGAGGGCATCAAGTATGTTGAGTGGCGGGTCTTGGATACTCAGGTTCGTATGCTGACTCCTTTCACTCCGCATCTCTGTGAGGAGATATGGGAGATGATGGGTGGTGAGGGTTTCATTGCTTTCGCTGATTGGCCAGAGGTTGATGCGAAGCTTGTGGACAAGGATAGTGAGGAGATTGAGGAGATCATCCAGACGAGTATGGAGGATGTTCAGAAGATCACTCGCGTCACAGGCATTAACCCGGAGCAGATACACTTCTACACTGCTGATGGTTGGAAGTGGAAGATATACATGAAGGCACTTGCTTTGGCGAAGGAGGGCAAACTGGATGTTGGCAGTCTCATTAAGGCATCCTTCAAGGACGAGGAGATGAAGACAAGAACCAAGGAGGTTCCAAAGTTCGCACGCCAGATAATGGATGATGTCATTAAGCTACCTGATAGAAGCGTGGAGCTGCGTCTGAAGATGGGTCAGATAAATGAGGTTGGCATACTGCAGGATGCGGTGAACTTTATCGAGGGGGAGACTGGTGCCGAGGTAAGCATCGGAGCCGAGTCAGACCCATGGATAGAGGACCCAGCTAAACGTGCGCCACGTAGCAAGCCATACAGGCCTGCTATCTATGTTGCATAACCTTCCTTTTTCCCGTTTTTATTTTTCTTAAAACATCTTATTGACACACTTTTGTCGTTTAAACTCCGTTACTCATACACTTTTTTACGTTTATCAAAAGGCGATCTGGGCTGTTCTGGGGCTTCTTTTATTGAAATAAGCTGCTTCCGGGTTTTCCCGGGGTGCCCCCCCCCTCCCCCTAAAGGGATTGAATCAGCCAGTGAGAGCACAGGTGATCTGTGCTTCCTTTTTAGAAATATACGTTTGTTTTGAAGCGCCCCGAGTAGTAGTTGTGGAATGCCTTGATTTTTGTGTCCAGTGAATGTGACTCGAACTCGTGTACTCCACCAGCGACATGTATTTTCAGCTTATAGATGGTTTCTGGGTAATCTTTGCCATACGAGTTTCTGTTCTCGCTTCTGAGTTCTACCTGTGTCACGCTTGAATGAGGCAGGACCAATGCATTGGGTATCTCCGCGAGTAACTGATCCTTGGTCCAGCCATGATACTGAGCCGCGTAGTCAAAGCTTGTACCTAGCTGCGCAGCCCATTGTCCGAAGAAGCCTTTTCCCTCGGCTTTTGCTGCATCTTGTGCTTTTTTGATGCTTTGGTTTACCATGTCCTTGGTTAACTGGACGATGATGAGATTCTGGTTGGTAGCCAGTAGAATATATGCGTCCCATCTACCGAAGCTCTTGGGTTTCTGGAAATTGCTTACTGTGGTGATTATTGTTTCCCCAGCGGGGCTAGATGGTTGAACCCTTGTAGGTGGTGGCGGTGGAGGCGCATGGTTCACTGGGGTGGGTGCTTCTACGGGTCTCAGAGGTGTTCCGCAGTTGTTGCAGAACTTGTCTGTTTCCAGTACCTTTGCGCCGCAGTTACTACAATATGGCATGGTGGACTACGATGGTGATCCGGAATATGTGCTTATTGCCTTAATCTATAGATTTTTATCTAGTCTTTGGTCTGGTTCAGTGATTTGATATCTCTAGGAATCGAGTCCACAGCCGATAACCTCGGAATAGGCATAGTATCCAGTGACCATGAGGTCTTGGCGAACTATGTTAAGATACATGTTCCCCCAGAGGGGGGTATACATCCTCGTGAGGCTGCTCGTCATCACAGTGAGTATATGGGAGCATCAATCAAGACGGCACTCGATCAAGCAGGTATCACCATGTCTGAGGTGGATATCATCTCGTTTGCTCAGGGACCCGGTTTAGGACCATGCCTACGTACTGGTGCTACTGGTGCAAGAGCCCTTGCATCCTATCTGAATAAGCCATTAGTGGGTGTAAACCACTGTGTGGCTCACATTGAGATAGGTAGAATGGCCACTGGCTCCAAAGACCCCTTGACGCTTTACGTTTCTGGCGGTAATACGATAGTTAGTGGCTACGAGTCTGGACGATACAGGATTTTCGGAGAGACCCTTGATATCGCGGTGGGGAACTGTTTTGATACTTTCGCTAGGGCAGCTGGACTTGAGTATCCGGGTGGACCTGATATTGAGCGCAAGGCTGCTCTTGGTAGTAAGCTTATTCCTCTGCCTTATGCGGTGAAGGGAATGGACCTCAGCTACAGTGGATTATTGACATCTATCACTTCAGAATACGAGACAGGAAAACACAGTATCGAGGATCTATGCTTTAGCCTACAGGAGACAGCCTACGCGATGCTTGGAGAGGTTACTGAGCGAGCATTAGCTCATACCAGTAAGCCTGAATTGTTATTGACTGGCGGAGTTGCAGCGAACAAGCGGCTCGCATCGATGGTAAGGGATATTGCTGAGGATCATGGGGCTACGCCTTTTGTGGTGCCGATTAAGCTTGCTCAGGATAATGGCGCCATGATAGCGTGGACAGGTATAATTGCGTATAATGCGGGTTACAGGACACCTCTGGAGAGTAGTTATGTTAATCCGAATTGGAGAATGGATCAGGTGGAGATTCCGTGGAGAAACTAGTGGCTAAGGGCGCTGAAGCCGACCTCTATATTGTGGATTGGAATGGTTTACGGGCTATGAAGAAGGTGAGGATACCGAAAAAGTATCGGCATCCTGAGCTGGACTACCAGATGAGAAAGAGTCAGACCAATCATGAGGCGGATATTATTCATCGTGCCAAGTTCAACGGAGTACCTACACCTCTATTGTATCATGTTGATAACGAGAACGCCATCATAGTCATGGAGTATATTGATGGGATCAAGATCAGAGACCTTGTAGATCAACTCACAGACATTGAAAGAGTCAAGCTCTTCAAACGAATCGGTTTCTACGCGGGAAAACTGCACAAAGCTGGGATCGTTCATGGTGACTTGACTACAAGTAACATCATCAAGTCTGGTGATCGCATCGTTTTCATCGATTTTGGGCTCAGCGAGGTTAATAGTGAGGTAGAGAAGCGGGGAGTAGACCTGAACCTGATGAACAGGATGCTTACTAGCACCCACTACAGGTATCAGGAGAAGCTTCTCGAAGCATTCAAAGATGGATACCGTGTATCCATGGGGGAAGAAGCCATGGAAGCCCTTGAGCGCATGGAAGAAGTGGCAAAGAGAGGACGATATATTGAGAAGGAATAAAATCTGGATGGGAACCAGCAGCGACCACAAATACGCAGAGGCAAAAGAAGTATTATCCGAGT
>Ga0272443_10001203_pt1 | contig 39900 bp, 33 predicted proteins | sample SSMAcet12_FD_193581 | JGI IMG/M metagenome (GOLD analysis project Ga0272443, IMG submission 193581) | Marine sediment archaeal communities from Little Sippewissett salt marsh, Falmouth, MA, United States - SSM-Acet-12 | ecosystem: Environmental > Aquatic > Marine > Wetlands > Sediment ...
CCGAGATTAAACGACCATTCGAGGGCGCCGGTTTCGGCGTTGCGGACGTGAATTTCGCCGTGATCATCGGAGTAGCAGGTTCCGAAGACGACCTCCATGACGGCATCGTCGTCGATATCCTCGATGAGGACATCGAAAGTGATGTAGGGCACTTCCTGCTGCCAGATATCGCCGCCGTCGACGCCGTCGAGCACACCTGCGTAGTTGCTGAAACCGGTCAGGTACTCATGGGCATAAGCGACATCATCGAGCCCGTCATTGTCAACATCACCGGCATCGAGATTGTTGATCCAGAGACTTCCGATCTCGCGGCTCCATATCTGGGCGCCGTTACGGCCGCTGATGGCATAGACAAAGCCGTCGAAATCGCCGGCGGCGACATCGAGGAACTCGTCTCCGTCGAACCACCCGACAGCCAGGGCACTTACGGTCGATCCGACAAAGTATGTCCAGAGTTGTGATCCGTCGGTTCCGTTGATGGCGTGTACCCTGCCATCGGCGACATCGGACGTGTTGTATGATGCGCCGGCGATAACGTCGATAACGCCGTCATTGGTCAAATCACCGACCGTCATCGAGCGCAAGCCGTCATCGCATTGATAGCTCCAGATCGGGTCGCTGGTCTCGCCGTCGATGGCGTAAACGTACGATATGTCGCCGTAATACGTATTGCTGTATTCGGCTGCGATGACATCCTCGGTGCCGTCGCCGTTGAGGTCGGCGGTCGCGACATGTTTGACATCGAGATCGGAATCGAAAATCCAAATTGTTTCGGCCGATGACGACTGAGCCGATATATCAGCCGCTGGTGATATTATAAGAAGGGCTGTGAAAACAGCTATAAGGGCCATTTGCCTTAACGAAGTATTATTCCCGCCCATAGCGTTACTCCTTACTTAGGGTGGTTATCGATGCTGTTTATATAAAGACTTTATTATTCCATGTAAGCAGGAAGCCGCAACGCAGTTGCCTTAAATTCACTTGCAGGCGATTTGTACACAAAACGAGTAACCTTAAGTCCGTTATTACTTAAATATATTCACTATTCCTGTTTAGTCAAGGCGGAATCTGAGAATTACATCGAGTCGGAAGGGGATTTGTTTGTGTACAATAGACAAATATCGTCAATGAAAGAGCAGATGCGAAAATATAAAAAACGGGCCGGGGGACGAATCCCGGCCCGAAATCTGTATGGTGCGGTCTATTTCAGGAGAAGCATCTTCCGCGATTCGCTGAAACTGTCGCTTTCGATACGGTAGAAGTATATCCCCGAAGCGGCTTCGGCGTCGTTTTCGAGCCGCCCGTCCCAGACAACCGAGTGGTTCCCGGCCGGCAGGTTATTGTCGATCAGCGTCCTGATGTTTCTTCCCAGCAGATCGTAAACGGTTACGGTGACATCGGTTTTGTACGGCAGTGAAAAGCGGATAGTCGTCGTCGGATTAAACGGGTTGGGATAGTTCTGGCCCAGATAAAATATCTCCGGTATCGGATTGTCAGCGGCATCATCGACGGCGGTCGGTGTACATTCGGAGGGAAGCGGGGCGCTGTTGTTCATTTTTCGGTTGTACCGCCAGAATTTAACCGGGGCGGTGCATTCGTCATAGGTTACGCCGGGATAATTGACGAAAATCTGAACGCTGTCGGGTGTGGTCATAATCAGATCGATATTTCCGTCGCGGTCGATATCGCCGATTACCGGGGTGAAACGGTCGCTGGTGAAGGCGCCGACCGAGGTGATGAGCGGGAAACCGGTCAGGGCTTGTCCTTCGTTGTTCCAGGCATATATTCTCTGCGGCTCATAGGAGTTGAAAATATCGTTGTTGGCGCAGGCGACAATATCGGGATAACCGTTGCCGTCCATGTCGGCCAGCAACAGCATATTCAGAACGCTGGGTTCCGGGACGATAGCGATAGTCCCATTAGGGGCGGAGGGCAGCAGTGGTGTACCGTCGAGGTTCCAGGCGAGCACGTAGCTGGTGGCAATGTCGAAGAAGGTGGTCAGGTACTCGGCCTCGCCGTCGCTGTCGATATCGCCGAAGACCGGTTCGGTCGGAACAATATATGAACCGATACCCATATCGTGCGGCCAGCCGTCGATAATATTCAGGCCGCCGTCGAATGCATAGATAAAATAGCCGAAATCGGAATAGAAACCGTAAACGATCAGCTCGCGGATATCGTCGTTATCGATATCGTACCCCGACATACCGATGCAGTTGAAATTACTGCCGTCAATGGTCACCAGGAAGCTGTCGGTTGTGACACCGGAGGCGATGTCGATCTGCCTGATCAAACCGTAACTCCTGTTGACCGCGTACAGCTCATCGAAATTGTCGCCGTCGAGATCGAGCGGCACAGCCTCTGAAAAATAATCGAAATGGTTAATAAGTGTCCCGTCCGAATCGAAAATAAATGTTTCCGGCAGAGTGCTGTTGTAAATAAAGACCTGAATTTCATCGCGGCCGTCGTTGTCGATATCTTTCAGCATTACTTTGGGGAACTCGTGTTCGGTACGATAGAAATTGGCGATCGGGGGGAAAACACCAAGATACAGTTCCGTGTTTCCCTGGCTCGAGCCAAAGCAGTAAACTTTGGGCGGATCATAACCGAGGGCGACGATATCGTCGATGCCGTCGTCATCGAGATCACCGACCGCAATCGGGATCATATAGTTGTTATCCGGGAAATCGGGTATGCCCTCGGTTTTCGGCGTTCCATCAGGTGCAAAAGCATGGACTCCGGATGAGGTTCCGATCAGGATTTCGTTGATACCGTCATTATCGAAATCGCCGTAGTTGGGAATGATGGTGGGATAACCGTCGAGTTCGGCTTTCCAGGCGCGGTCGGTGGTGAAAATCGACTGCACCATGATATTTACCGAATCCGCAGTCAGCAGGCTGTCATAGGAATAAACCGACAGCCGTAATATATAGTCGCCCTGACCCAGATCCTCGAGAAACCAGCCGCCCAGGGTGCCGTCATGAACCGGGACGGAAAAAGTGTCGATGGTTTCCCAGACAGCCGCCGCAGTGTCGGCCATATATTCAAGAATCGCATGGCTGAAACCGGGGGCATAGGCGTTACCCTGGATGGAGACGAAATTGGCCACAGTCTGGGTCTCGGACGGATACGTAATCGCGCCCGCAGTATCATTGGCGACGAACACCGACACCTGCGAGGCGTTGTCGTTGCCGACATCGAGCCGAAGAGTATAGCGGCCCGACAGCCCGACGGTGTTCCAGAGGGCGAGAGTTCCCTCGGTTACCGAGTCGGTGGAAGTCAGTATCTGCGTCCATTGTTCGGGATTGTTACCCTCGCCGTAAGAGAGCGAGTATTCGCTGAACTCGGCGCCGTCGGCGATGCCGGTGATTTCGGTTTCACCGGAGATAATTCGGTTTATACCGGGCGATATGATTCGCGCCCTGACCTGAGGCAGCGCCAGCAATGCCTGGTACATATTCAGCCGTCCGTGGCCGCTGTATTGATCGTAACCGGGGAAGTTCCAGCCGACGCCATAGGGATCGATGATATCATCGGCGGTTTCGTTCAATATTTGTTTTATTTTGTCCGGTTTGAGGCCGGGCGAAACCGACCGCATGACAGCGGCGGCTCCGACGACGTGCGGGGTTGACATACTTGTGCCGCTGGCCATGAAGAAGAAAGAATCGACGATATGGACGCCCGGCTCCCGGGGGTAACTCGACGCATACATATCGAGATTATCGGCGCGGAGAGAAATTATCGACTGGCCCGGCGCGCACAGATCGAGATGGTCGCCGTAGGTGGAGAATGTCGAGACCATGTCGGAATCGTTGGTGGAGCCGATTGTGATGGGCAGGTCGTAACCGGCCGGGTAGTTAACGGCATAGGTGCCGTCGTTGCCGGATGAAGCGACCAGCACGACGCCCTTGCTGTGGGCGTATTCGAGGGCTTCCTCGACGAGGTCGCTTCGGTAGTTGAAGCCGAAGCTCATGTTGATGACATCGGCGCCGTTATCGGCTGCGTAGATGATGGCGGCGGCGATGCGAGACGTCAGCGGGAGAGGATCGAATTTCAGCCCCATGACGGTGCAGTTTTCGGCAACGCCGGCGATCCCGAAATTATTATTGGAGACTCCGGCAATAATACCGGCGCAGTGCGAGCCGTGGCCGTAACTGTCGGTCGGGTCGTTGTCACCCGGATCGAGCGGGTCCATCGAGGCGGCGAAATCCCAGCCGTTGACATCGTCGATATAGCCGTTGTGATCGTCATCGATTCCGTTATCGGGAATTTCGCCCGGATTGACCCAGATATTGGCGGCCAGGTCGGGGTGATCCATATCGAGACCGGTGTCGATTATGGCGGCAACAACGGCGACGGTTTTATCGGGCGGATTCTGGAAATTCTCGTCGGCGCCGATATCGGCTCCGGAAAGACCGTTGGTCAGGATCAGTTCGTCGTTGTAGCTGCCGTAGTTACGAACGACATGATAATGCGGCTGACCGCTGTTGCCCAGGCTCCATTGATATTGATACAACGAATCGTTGGGGAGTTCATGGAATTGCGCGATCTGGTTTATTTCGGCATATTCGACTTCCGGAAGATTCTCATAGTCTCTTTTCAGAGATTCCAGATCGGTTCCATCGCCGGTTTTGAGAAGATATATCGAACCGAATCTTCGCTCGGCCGAGACCGATGATCTTCCGACCTGAAGCGGTGAGATATCGGTTACGTTGTACCTGATATTCAGGGCCCGGGCGCTCTTGAGGCTGACCGCGGCGCCGGATGTTTTGCCGACGGCAAGCCGGACGGTGCCGGCATCTTTGAATTTAACGATCAGGCTGTTGGGTTGGTATGGGTCGGTATTATCGTCCCGACCGCCGTAAACGGCCCAAACCGGGTTGACGACGAAGACACAAATTATCGAAATGAAAACGATGGTCAGTATTTTATTCATGGCAAAAACTCCCTGCGGTTTTGGTAACTGAGGCTATCAGGTGAGGCTTATTTATATAAATTTACGAAGATTTTGGTATTTTGCAAGTCCTCAATTGCAAATACGGCTGATTTATATCCATTTATTTTATCAGAAGCGCCAGGCCAGACCGGCGGTGAGGTCGATCCCGGTGAATTCGATTTTCACATCATCACTTTCCGATGAGATACCGCTTCCGTCGGCATATCTGGCCCGAAGCCGCGATTCGAAATAAAGCTTATTATGCAGGACCGCTTTCACTCCGGCGAATATATGCAAGCCGTATCCTTTTTCTTCTCTTTCATCGTAAACGGGAAGAAGAGGATCCGGTCCAGTCAACTTGTTCAATTGCGCCTTGACATTGGTAAAGTAATATGAAAAACCGCCGCCTATGTATGGCAGGACGGTTCGGTCGTTGCCCCGGGGATAATATTCATAGGACAGGCCGACCGGCATCGACCGGAAATGCCATTCCGCCGTGGATGCCTCGATATCGAGCGTATCGCCGTTGAGATCGACAATTGCCGTAGGGATGGCCGCCGAGGAAAAAACAGCGACTCTTTCTATGTTCAGCGATACGGCGTGTTTGAAGCCGAGGAAAAAAGTCAGACGCATATCGAGGTTGCTTCCGAACTGGTCGCGGTGATAGTACCCGCCGAGAATATCTTCGGCGAATTCGCGCCAGTCGCCCATCGGCATATATCCGGTCCCGGCATTTATCGAAATAAAATTCTGCCCGAACGGTTTTTGAGCCGCACCGTTCGAGGCCGTGACGCAGAGAATGGCGGCCAGTATCGTTAATATTCGCAATTGTAGTGATCTCGATAGTTTCATTTTTCCTGTCCTCCCGAAATGTTAAGTGAATCATCGATTCCCGGCTGGGGAATTTTATAAGTGAACGCGGTATCCACCGGATAAACGTAATTTGTGTCGGGCCGGGTGTGCAGGTGGAAATCGCCGAATGACCTGGCAAACCTGATGCCGCTGACTATGATGTATCTGTTTTGTGACAATATGTGGCTGACATACCCTGGCGACGGGGGCGGTGTCGCTTTCAGGTAAAGCGGGATATCACGATGCAGGTAATAATACCCGCCGCCGTAATACCACTCACCGGCATTATCGAAAACATTGACGATGTCATCCAGCCCGTACAGGTAGCGGTAGGCCATAAGCCTTCCGTTTTTATGGAAGATGTTTTTATTATATGCGGAATAAATTTTGTTGTGATAGACCATACTCTGGTTCGGAAGGAGCGCCATCGAGCCGGCCACGGAAATAGCCGGGACAACCAGGATCAATACTATGTGAAGCAATCGCAACGGTTTGAGATAGGCCATGACTCGGTCGGCGATCAATCCGGCGGAGACCATCAATAAGGGAATTACGACAAAGATGTTGCGGTAGTCCAGCTCGTGTTTTTTGGCCGGAATAAGAATATGTGAGACCAGCGCGACGATTATTACTATTATAAGAAGGCGGTTATCCCTCCAGAATACGATTCCGCCGGCGATTATCAGCCAGTATATAAACAGTGAGGCATAGGCCAGGAACATGATATACTCGAAACTGAATGCCGATCCGAATGACCCGGCCATAAAGAATGTTTTATTGTATTGATAGATATTTATATAAGAAATAAAAGGTGTTCCCAGCGTGACTGTCTCAAACAGACCGACAAATACGACCGCGGCGGCGGCGGCGACCAGGTATCTTTTACGCGCTGTTGAGTCCAGCTTCACGGCGATCAGCAACAAAAGAGCGGCAGCAATCGGAGCATAGTTCATTCGTACCGCGGCCGTCATCACGACCAGAAATCCGGCCGCCATGAGGGCGCGATTTGATTTTGGGTTGAGCGAGAGCGCCAGCGCCGCCATACAAAAGACCGCCGCCCATACTTCACCCAGCGGCCTGATCGAAAAATAAATGATTTCGTACCATAGGGCGCAGAAGAATGCGGCCCACAGCCCCGCCCGGTGGGAAAGCAGCTTTTTCCCGATAAAATAAGCTGAATAAATAATCGACATCGACAACAGCGACATTATTATTTTTATACCGGGGATGTAGATATTGGGATTGTCAAGCCCGAGCAGTTTGAAAGGATAGAGGCATACGCTCATAAAGCCGGGTACCAGCCATGACCTGGCCGACAGTTGAAACTCCCAGGGAATAATACCGTATCCGAAGACCACCCGATGGGCCTGTTCGAGGATCTGGAATATTTCGTCGGGATGATTGATATTGTCGGAGATAAGCGCGGTGACAATCCGAGCCGCGGCCCCGGCGGCGATAATCAGCCACAGCATTAACCGGCTGTTTCGGTCGTCGGTCGTAATGGTTGATCCTCCGTGTATATTCAAAAATCCCGGCGGTTGATTCAGAACCGCATCAACCCGGGGATGGTCTGGTATATATAGCTTATATTTAACACCCTGCTTTTGCCCTCGCCGGTGGCGCTTTCGATTCTTATTTTGGCGAATTTACCATCGGCCGTTTTGACCAGATACGATTCGCCCAACCGAACCGGCATTTTCTCCACCGGCGGGATGTCGATTTCAATTTCGGGGTGCTGGTAAATATCCGTCGATTTGCCCAGCGAATAAAAATCCGAGTTTCTCAGGAAACCGTTCAGCCGTTTGGGGGAGGCGATAAAATCAAAGCCGTCCTTGCTGTAGAAATAGAGATCGTTTTCCTCGGCGTCGGCGCGGACGGCGGCTCTTTTTTCGAAAGAGAACCCGTCATTAAGTTCGCTGTATCGGAAAGCCAGATCGAAATTTCCCTCCGGGCGGCAGATTATAGCAACCTCGTTCGATGAGGCCGATACCGATTGATCGGGATAAACCGTCCTGACCGAGACAAAATATTCGACGCCGTTTTCGAGATTTTCGATGTTGATTGTCTCGAAGCTGTCCTCGGGATCGGTGTCGCCGGGATAAACCGCCTCGTTGAACGGTTTCGGCGACCGCGGCGGCTGGGTCATACCGTATTTTTCATAGAGAGGTTTGTCGGACAGATAAATATAATATCCCGAGAGGAGGGTACTGTCGGGGCAGTCGGTATCCCATTTAATAAATAATTGATGGTCGTTGGGTTTGACGGTCAAATTAGCCGGGGCGCAATGGGTGGGATCGGTTCTCAGCGCTTTTTTGGGCGGCCCGCACCCGACCGCGACAACTATTACCAGGGCGGTTGCGATGAAAAATATTATATGACGATTAATTCGGTTTGTCTTGGACATAAAAATTTGCCTCCGTTTTCAGTAACAGCCAGATCCTCTTCGAGACCGACATAGCCGATATTATCCAGTTCGATACCGAGTTCGACGGTGAAGACGTTGTTTGCTTCCAGCGGTATCCGGGGTGTGATGCCGTAGCGTTTCCATTTTGGTCCGACGATAGCGGCGCCGTCATGAACCGATCTTCCGATCTGGTGTCCCAGCGCGTGCTGATATTCTTCGTAATTGTCCTCTCTCAGCATTTCCCGGGCGACATTGTCGATGGTGTATCCCTTTGCACCCGGTTTGTAAAGTTTCGAGGTCTCGTCGATGATATTTTTGACTTTGTCGAACGCTTTCTGCAATTTTTCGGGCGGGCCGGTCTCATCATTTTTTTTGAAATAGGCCAGCCGTTGAATATCAGAACAGAATCCCTCGACCCGGGCGCCGAAATCTATATGCAGGAGATCGCCCGGTTCCAGAACGGCGTCGGTCGGGTGACCGTGGCCGGGACTGGTTTTGGCTCCGGCATTGACGATGGTGTCGAACGAGTTGACGCCTCCCAGCTTGCGGATGTTGCCGTCGATCAGCCGCCCGATTTCTATTTCGGTCATGCCGGTTTTGATATTTTTAATCGATTCCCGCCAGCAGTCGGTGGCCATGAAGGCGGCCGTCGATATCAGTTTTATCTCCTGCGGAATTTTGCGGCCCCGGAGAAGCGAGATAATCTGTTCCGAGGAGATGATTCTGTCCGTGTAGGGTGTGTCTTTGAGATAGTCGAGCAGGAGAAGGTACATCCCGTGCGATAAACCGTCGGCGGCGATATCATTGGTGGAAAAATTCAGAGCCAGTTTTTTCGGATTGAATTTTTCGACCGCCTTGCGGATTTCTTTGCCGCAATCCTCGACATAGGGCCGAACCGTGGCGAACCGCCCTGATCGCTCATAATCGGGGGCGTCATAATTACCGACCAGCGCCAGCGTCTCGCCTGATTTCGAGATGAAGAAAGCCGACTGCCAGACCACTTTATGTCCGACCACCAGATCGAGAGCCGGGTCGGCCATCATGTCCGACTCGCGGCAGAAGATCATCCAGAGGTCTATATCGAGTTCGTTGAGTATGTCGGTTGCCTGATCGATTTTAGCCTTAACCAGATCCATTTTAGTACCTCGTTATGTCGACACGGGTGATGTTGTCGATCCGCCGTCCCAAAAACCTCTCGGCGATCTGCGAAAATTTATCAGGGACATCGGAGACATAGAATTTATGTTCGACCTCGCCCCCCGAGGGACGAAGCAGGTTTTTCAGGGATAGAATCGCGGCCAGTTCGCGGGCCGTCTCTTCGGCCGAATCGATCAGTTTCACGTTTTCGCCCATGGTGCGCTGTATGACATCTCTGAGGAGAGGATAATGGGTACAGCCCAGCACCAGCGTGTCTATATCCAGATCGATGAGCGATTTGAGATAATCGTCGGCGATATAATAGGCGGCCTTTTTATCGATATAACCTTCTTCGGCCAGCGGCACGAACAGGGGACAGGCCAGCGAGAAAACTTTGGTATCCTCGCGGCGTCTTTGAATCGCCCGTGCGTAGCGGTCGGAACCGATGGTCGCCTTGGTACCGATGATGCCGACACGATTATTTTTGGTGTTGTCCACGGCCGCTTTGGCGCCCGGTTCGATAACGCCCAGGATGTCGATGTCGCTTTCTTTCTGTATCGTCTCCAGCGCCACCGCCGAGGCCGAATTGCAGGCGACGATTATGAACTTAACCTGGTGTTCCATCAGAAAACGGACATCCTGCCGCGCGAATTCGATAATTGTCTCTTTGGATCGTCCGCCGTACGGGTAACGTCCGACATCACCGAAATAAACGATGCTTTCGCCGGGGAGCATTTTGAAAATCTCGGCGACGACGGTCAGTCCGCCCACCCCGGAATCGAATATGCCTATCGGTTTGGTCTGCAATTCTTCATGTGTCATTTTATCTACTCATATTTGGCTTTAAATCTTTTCAAACCGGCATATATCGCCTCCGCGACTTCCTGTCGGTAGCTTTTGCTTTTCAGCAGTTTCTCGTCCTGTTTATTGGTCAGGAAGGCGGCCTCCACCAATATAGACGGCATATAGACTCCGTTCAAGACAATAAAGCCGGCCTGATCGATGCCGCGCTCCTTGGTTTTTTTGGAGAGGCGTTTACGAAACTCGCGGTCCACCATAGCGGCCAGATCGGCCGATTCGACTTGGAACTCGGTCTGTATCATATCGCTTAAAATAAAACTCAAATCATCTTCGTCCTGTCGCGACGGGTTGGCCATCTCGGCCAGGAAGGGGGCGTTTTCGAGCTGGGCCGCGGCCCGGGCGGCGTCGTTCTTGGCCGGGGCGAGGAAGAAAACCTGGAATCCCCGCGCCGAGCGTTTGGTGGAAGCGTTGGCATGGATCGAAACATAGATGTCGCCCTTGTTGCTGTTGGCGATCCGGGTGCGTTCCTCGAGCGGGACATATTTATCCTTCTCCCGTGTCATGACCACCTCGAAAATTTTTTCTTTGCGGATAAGTTTGGCCAGCCGTTTGGCGATATCGAGGACGATTTCCTTCTCGCGTGTTTTTTTCAAGCCGATGGCGCCGTAGTCGCTGCCGCCGTGCCCGGCGTCGATAATAATTTTGTCGATCAAATCATCGGGACCGACCTTATCGACTTTGTTCTGGACCACCGGCGCCGCGCTGCTGTCGATCATCGAAATCTGTATCCGGGGCGGATTGGCCTGGAAGCGGTGGGTGAATTTCCCGATCGGCTGGCGCAGGCGCAGGGATATCTGGGCCGCCTCATCGAACTGGAAGACATTTATATCCCGCAGGATGGCGTTGTTGCGGCGGCCGAGAATCCGGCGGCTGTTGACCGTTCCATCCGGGACGGTCAAATTGAGCCAGTTGCCCTCGGAGATATATATTTCATATTCTTTGGGTTCGGTTACGAAAATCTCGATCAACAGACCGTTGGCCTTGGATGCCAGCGAAATATCGGTGATGTTGTACCATTCGGAGTCGATGCGTATTTTTTCGGAGCCCTCATCCCATGTTATCTGCTCCGGGCGGATAAGATCGAGCAGGGGGATGAACATTTTGGCCGGGACAAACAGGGCGCCCCGTTTCGTTTTGACCGGGTAGGTCAGATTTTTAACCGTATCATCGATCTTGATAAAAGGTGAATTGATATAGAAGACGGTGCGATGTCCCTCGGATTCGAAAACGGCCGAGATTCCGACGATGTCCCATGTTATGCGCTCGCCGAGAATTTCCGATAACTGCGACATCGAAAAATAGTCGATGTCGAATTCCTCGAAGGCCTCGATTTTTTCCAGCCCGCCCGACACCTGGACGGATATATCAGACGCCGTCGCCGCGACCGGCGCCAGAAATACTACGAGTAGAAGAAGGGTGGCAAATTTATTCATAAGGATCGAATTACATTTTTTTGCGATGCGCTCTTTCAATGGTTCTGTCAGCCTCCCGTTTGGCGATTTTATCCCGCTTGTCATACTTTTTACGCCCGCGGGCGGTGGCCAGTTCGATTTTTACATAAGGCCCCTTGAAATACAACCGGAGCGGTATCAGCGTGAAGCCCTTCTCGTTGACGGCCCCGAACAGTTTCTTGATCTCTTTTTTATGCAAAAGCAGCCTTCGCGGTCGAAGCGGGTCATGGCCGTCATCGCCGGCAAACTCATAGGGCGAGATATGCAGGTTGAAAAGAATCACCTCGCCGCCCTCGACCGAGGCGTAGCTGTCCGAAAGGTTGACCTTCCCGGCCCGCAACGATTTAACCTCGCTCCCTTTCAACTCGATACCGACCTCGCGCTTCTCGATTATTTCATAATCGCGGAAAGCCTTGCGGTTGGTGATTATGTTTCGTTCTTTTATATTTTGTTCACTCATGTCTGTTAATATAGATTTATAGCTTACCGGTTGCAATTAAATTGTTGATTTCATAATTTAAGCTGACCATAAAATCAGGAGAAATATATGCTGGTCTCATTATATCAAAATAATCCGGTTTTCGGAGAAATCGAGAAAAATGTGGATTCCGTCATAAAAGCGGTGGAGAATCAATCGTTCGATATACTCGTCCTGCCGGAACTGTTCGCGACCGGTTACCAGTTCAGGAGTTTCGATGAGGCCAAAATGCTGGCCGACCGGGCGGGCGAGGGTTACACTTTCGAGAAAATAAGGAAGCTGTCGGCTCAAAAAGACGCTCTTATTGTTTATGGTTTTCCCGAATTGAGCGAGAACATGTTATTTAATTCTTCAATAGCCGTTTTCCCGGACGGCAATTATCACTCGTATCAGAAAATTCACCTGTTCAACACCGAAAAACGAATTTTCCAGCCGGGTCGCACCGGTTTTTCGGTTTTCGAGTTCAAAAACTGCCGTATCGGAATGATGATCTGTTTCGACTGGCGCTTTCCCGAGGCGGCGAGGAGGCTTGCTCTCGACGGTGCTCAGATTATCTGTCATCCGGCCAACCTGGTTCTGCCGCATTGTCCCGATGCGATGATAACACGGGCGCTGGAAAATAATGTTTTCACCATAACCTGCGACAGAATCGGGAGCGAAAACCGCATCGGACAGGAACTTCTGTTTATCGGCAAATCGAGGATTATCGCACCCGACGGCAATATACTCGGTGAATTGGGCGGGGATGACTGCGGTTTTGCATGCGCCGAGATCGACCCGCAACTTGCTGATAATAAACAAATTACGCCGCTCAATGAAATTCTCGGCGACCGTCGCCCGGAGTTTTATTAATACAAAATTACTCCGCTTTCTCGGGCATAAATTCATACAATTATTGAATCCAGACGATAATTTTTCTTAATAAAAGAACTTAGTTGCCGATACTTAACATTGTGAATAGAAAGCCAAAGGTGGGTTAAAAAATGAGTTTGAGTGAGAAAGTGAAAACTTCAAGAATACTAGTCATAGACGATGAGCCGCAGGTAACCGAGATTATCGAGGCTTTTCTTACCAACGCCGGACATGAAGTAATTGTCAGCAATGACGCTTCCGACGGCCTGAAAAAGGCCCGTGAGTCGATACCCGATGTTATTCTGCTCGATATTATGATGCCGGGATCCGACGGTTACAGCATCTGCAATGAGCTTAAAAATGACCCACCGACGGCGGAAATTCCAGTGGTTTTTCTGACCGGCAAGGATCGCTCCGATGATCAGGGAAGATCATTTAAGGTGGGCGGCGACATGTTTATAAAGAAGCCGTTTTCCTGTGAGAGACTTCTCGAGATTATCAATATTATCCTGATGTCGACCGTTAAACATTAAGCCTTTATTTTTTTGTTGACTTTATTGTGCGGCGCACTATATTATAAGTAAGAATCGGACATTCGAAATACAACGGGGACAATGCGAATAATAAAACGATATAAAAACAGGCGTCTCTACGACACCGAGCGAAAAGAATATATCACACATGATGATTTGCGGTTGATAATCAAAACGGGAATGCCGTTCAAAATTATCGACAGTGAGAATGAGATCGATATTACTCTGGCGGTCCTCAGCCGGCTTTTGACGGGCGAGGTTCGCAAGTGGGACGATATAAAGGAATCGAAAGATGTTTTAATAGAAGTAATCAATAGAGGAGGTGAAAAGTCTATGTCGATTTTGAAAAACACATTTCTGGCTTCGGTGGGCATTTACAATGTCACCAAGAAAAAGGCGGAAGAGATTATCGACTCTCTGATCAAGGCGGGGGATATAGAAAAATCCGATCGCAAGCAGGCGGTTATGGAACTTCTGGACAGGGCCGAGGAATCGACGGTCAAGATGAAGGACAAAATCGTCAAGGAGTCATCCGGTATCCAGAAAGAGGCCAACAAAGTTCTGGATAAGATAAAAAAGGCGGTCGATAAAATGCCGCAGAAGAAAATTATGTCCGAGCTGGAGCGGCTCAACAAGAAAGTGGATGAGCTCAATAAGAAGCTGGAAGAAAAAGAATAATTATCTTTATCCGCTATCGTTTTTTTAAAATGGCAGGTTTCCTGCCATTTTTTTATTTGTCATAATAAACGATTTATTTTGAAATTCGGCCCGATATCCTTAAATTGATAGTATGGAAAAGAAAAATCTGCTTGGCGCCTCTCTTGCCGATCTCGAGAACCTGATGCTCGAGCTGGGGGAGAAGGAGTATAAAGGGCGGCAGCTTTTCAAATGGTTTTACGACCTGCTCGAAAGCGATTTCGAGCAGATGACCGACCTGTCGCAAAAATTGAGAAAAAAGCTGGCCGAGGGCTTCGTCTTCAGGGGATTGGAGGCGGCCGATATCGCTGTCTCGTCCGACGGCACCGAGAAATTTCTGTTTCGTCTCGACGACGGCAAACTTATCGAGACGGTGCTGATACCCGACGGCGCCAAAAAGCGGACGGTTTGTATTTCGAGCCAGGCCGGGTGTCCGCTTGGATGCCTCTTTTGCGCCACCGGGTTGATGGGTTTCGGGCGCGATCTGACGACCGGCGAAATCATCGGGCAATTGATATTTCTGAGAAAACGATACGGCGAAGATGCTTTCCGCAACATGGTCTTTATGGGTATGGGGGAACCTCTGCTCAATTATGCCAATGTTGTCGCGGCGATCGAGATAATATCGTCCGGAATGGGATTGGGGGTTTCGGCCAAGAAGATTACGGTATCGACGGTCGGAATCACGCCGCAAATATATGCCCTGACCGATTCCGGGTTGAAGGTCAACCTGGCCATATCGCTGCATGCCGCCGATGATGCCAAGCGGCAGAAGATAATGCCGGTGGCCAAAAAATATAATCTTGAAAAACTTATAAAGGCGGCTAAATATTTCGCCGAACAGCGCAAAAAAAGGATGACTTTCGAATATATTCTGTTCAAGGGTTTCAACGATTCGAAACAGGATGCCCTAAATTTGGCGGAATTGGTTAAAGGAATTCCTTGCAAAATCAATATTCTTGCATATAATCCAATAGATAATCTGCCTTATAAACGTCCCACGGATGAAGAAGTCGACGAATTCGGGCGATTGTTGTACCCGTTGGCCCCGGCGGTGACCATCCGAAAGAGCCGTGGACTCGATATTTCGGCGGCCTGTGGGCAGTTGGCCGGTAAGTTCCAACATTTTGAGGAGGATAACAACCGATGACCCGAGTGAAAAGATTCCTGATTGCATTATTCATTATTATTGTAGCTGCATCCGGTTCTTATGCCTCGCAGCTTGTTGTCGATAATCTGACAGTTTCCGGAATGCAGTGGGGGCCGCAGAAGGTAAGTTTGAAGCTGACAAACAACTACCCGGACTATAAGTTCATCGTGGCCGAGGCGGAAGTCGTCTTTTCCGGTCAGTCGCAGAAAACCAATCGTTATTTCAAGGGAAATTTTATTGTTGAACCGCTGAAAGATACAGCGCTCGAGATACCGGTCAATATCCCCGGCGGATTCGGTTCGGGTAAGGTGCAGATTTCGATTTATAATGTGGTGGATACACTCGACAGGCTGTTGCCGTCGCAGATAGAATATTCGGGCGAAATAGCGCTTATGACCGAAATACCCGAATCGGTTGCGGGTCTTGTCGAGACAGGGTTACAGGCGCCGATATTTGTCGATCAGGGTTCGGTTTTCGACATACTGTTCCACCGCGTGATGCTTCTCCTGCTTCACCGCGGCAAGAGCATCAGGGAGATCGCCGATATCTGCAATACCGATCCGGCCTTTGTCAAGCAGACAGTGGCCTCACTCAAGGATCTCGGGTACATCCGGCAGGTGGACAATAAATATCTTCCGGCTTTCGCCGTGATCGATGTCGATAAGGTCGCGCCGCTGGAGGAGCTTGCCGGCTCGGCCGCGGATGAAATGTATAAAATCATAAGCGGCAATATGGCGGCATACACGCAGAAACTCGATGAATTAATAAAGGCGGAAAAGGTGACCGCCGATCCGAATGACGTTCTCGACGGGAGTTCGATATTGCATCATCTGCATCCGACTGTCACGGCCCTCTTCATGTGGGACAAAGTCGGAAAAGAATTTATCAATGACGGCAGACGCTTTTCCGGCTATAAAAGCCTCGGCTTATGCAATGTCCGGATAGGCGAGTTCATGCACCTGGTGGTCGCCGATTCCTCGAAGAATGTAAACACTTTTTATTTTTATAATAATGATCCGCACGGCCGGAGGCTTGTCTGCGGTGTCGCTGATTCTTATGTCAAATGCGACCCCAGGTTTAATTCGGCTTATAAGGCAACCGTGAATTCCCTGTTCGATCATGAACATCAGCCGTTGTATTATACGTACGACGCCGCAAAATGCCGGGCCGCGCTGGATGCCCTGGGGACGGGGAGCGGTGCTTATCTGAACGCACTGAAAGAACAATTCGGCGGTATTCTGGGGGATACGGGCGGCGAGAAAGTCATGAAAAGCGCCCGTTACTGGTTGTGGTCGCTTGTTGTCGATAAGGTAATCGACAAGGTCGAGAAAAACGGCCTCGCCGATCGCGAGGCCAATGTATATATATTTCAAATAATGGACAGTTGATTATGAGAATATTTATCGGGACAGCCATAGGAATAATAGTCTTGAGCCTGGGACTTGTTGTCGGCTGCGGCGAGGATGTTCCGTCGCGCGATGAGATCCCGGCTATCAAGGATATGCTGGGCAAGCTCGAGCGGGCCGTCAAGAGCAAGTCGCCCGCCGTCATCGATTCGTTAATTGTCGCCGAGGCGTATGATATGGGTTATCATTCGACACGCATCATGGAAGATGTATATCGGGATGATACAACCTTTTTTGCTTTCGGCCGGAAAAATTTCTTTTATACCGAGAAAAAAGCCGTGGTCGAATGCATGATTATGGCCGACAGCACCGATCAGGGTCGTCCGGTCGAAATGACACTGGTCAAGAAGCACAAGAAATGGTATTTGAAGAGATTCGACCTCAAATAAAAAAGTAAAAAAAGTAAAAAATAGCAAAAAAAGCCCCGTCGAAAGGCGGGGCTTTTTTTATATCGTAAATGATGTTTATTCGTCTTCGGGAGAGGTCTTGCCGTAATTGCGGCCCTCCTCGAGAATTCTCGAATACTCAGCTTTGTCCTGCATCAGCTTGACCGCTGCCATAACAGCCTTGTCGGTTTTGAGAATAACATCCTTATACACCGCCCGCTGGCCGCCGATTTTCGAAACGATCTCGCGTTTGATGGCTTTCTTTATATAGTCAATGGATTTGTCGAAGTCGGCTTCTTTTTCCTTTTCCACCAGTTCACCGAAATTATCGAGAGCGGGTGAGAACAGCTCGCCCTTGTTTTCCTCTTCGACAATCTCTTTCATCTCATCGAGTGAGACTTCCAGCACCGTTTTGTATGTAAAGTCTTTTTCTTTTATATAGGTCCGGAACTGGTCGACAATATCATCGGTCACTTCGATATCTTCGGTTACATCCGGATGATCGGCGACATACTTGACGGCAAAATCAAAAAAGAGGGTTTTCCGCTCGAGGTTGATTTCGATCGGTTCATAGGTCCGATCCTCATCGACCTCGATATCGGGCAGAATTCCGCCGCCGCCGTAAACCGCGCGACCGGCGTTGGTATAATAAATTTCCTTATCGGAAATGGTCATCGAGTCGGTATTCAGGGTGTCGCTGTTTTCTTCATCGGTGATGGCGACACCGGCATGGACATTACCCTTCTTTTCGACTTCGGGTTTCTGTATGCATCGCCCTGAAGGAATATAATATCTTGCAGTGGTCAGTTTAAGATGGTGATCTTCGCCGGAACCGACCGGGAACAACTGCTGGACCAGCCCTTTGCCGTAGGTACGGTGTCCCATAATGACGCCGCGATCCCAGTCCTGGATAGCGCCGGAGACAATTTCGGAAGCCGAGGCGGTTCCCTCATCGACCAGTATCACCAGCGGTTTGTCGGGATAAAGAATCGATTCGAGATCGGTCGTGGCTCCGCTCATGCCTGAGTAATACCGTTTTTCCGAACCGGCATACTGGCCGCGCGAATAAACAACCAGTCGTCCCTCTTCGATAAACAGCCCGGCCACCTGCACCGCCTGCTGAAGCAATCCGCCGCCGTTGGAGCGAAGGTCGAACACCAGACCGTCGACATTCTGCGTCTTGAGTTCCGAGATGGCCTCGATCAGTTCATTGGTCGTCTCTTCGGCAAACCGCGACAGTCGGACATAACCGATATTGGTGCCGTCGATGACGCCGGAATAATTGACCGATTTGAGCTCGATCACGGCCCGTTCCACCTCGAAATCGATCGGGCTGGCCAGTCCCTGCCTCATTATGGTCAGATTGACTGAGGTTCCGGCCGAGCCGCGCATCAATTTGGCCGCGCCGGAGGTTGTCATTTTATATGTCGAGGTGCCGTCGATGGCGCGAATCTGATCGCCGGAACGAAGCCCCATGCGGTACGCCGGGGTTCCTTCCATCGGCGTTACGACGATGATATAGTCGTCGCGCGAATCGATTTCCATCCCCAGACCCTCGTATTTGCCGTGGGTGCTTTCCATCAGACGGTCATATGATTGCTGTTCCATGAGAACCGAGAAACGATCAAGATTCTGAAGCATACCCTCGATACCGGCATTGATCAGATCTTTGGTGTCGATTTCTTCCATGTACCTGTTCTTTATATCATAGACGACACCATTAAGCTTTTTGATTTCTTTATAAAGAGTTTCACGGGAGTCTTCCGTCGTTATCTCGGACTCGGCCGCCGGCTGAGTTTCATCGACATTAATTCTCACCGTGTCCGCGAACATCCAGGTATTTACTCCGGCTCTTGGTTCATGGGCCTGATACGCCTCACCGGATCCGACCGCCCAAATCAATCCCAGCATAAATGCCGTCAGGGATATAATCAAAAACGAAAACTTTTTCATTCCATTGACCTCCGATCTGCTGACAAACAGCAATCTATCTTATTTATATACATTGTCAAGCAAGATAAGAACCGTTGAGGCGCTCTATCTCCTTGTATTTTTAACATTTATGGGACATAATTGGTTTCACTTTTTTACCCGGCCCTGCTTCACATGCCATAAAGGCCAGCAGGACAACATATTACAATAACGTCACAAGTCGCGTCATTGTTGCATAAGTGATATAATAAATTATCGTCACTACCGGGATTTGCATCGCTTTGTGCAAATAGTGCAAATCGGTGAATGTGCAACAGGTTGCAGTTTTTCTGTTTGTTACTGTAACATATTTCAGAAAGTAAGTGAGTTTAACGGCGTTGACTTAAATCCGCCCTGTTGCTATCTTATGGCCCTTTGATACATGATTGGATGAAGCAAAGGAAACGGTTATTGAATTTCAAAGGCATTAAAAATGTAATTTTCGATCTCGACGGGACATTGATCGATTCCTCGGAAGGAGTAATCGAGGCGACCAATTTCGGATTGCGCTCGATAGGCGAGGCGGAGCGATCGGGAGATGAGATTCGGAAATTTATCGGGTATCCGCTGGAGGAGATGTTTCGTGCTTTCTCAAAGCGGTCATATTCCGGGTTCTGGAGATATTTTCAGGAGAAGGCGGTCGAATCGGTGGTTATTTCGGCCGAGGCTATCGACGGCGCCGATGAAGTTTTGCATGAGCTTGCGCGGCGCGGTTATATTCTCGCTGTCGGGACGACTAAAATCAGGGTGCATATCAGAAATATTCTGCGCAAACATGGCTGGGATGAACTCATACGGTTATATGCCGGGGCGGATGACGTCGAACAGGTCAAGCCGCACCCCGAGGTGTTTCTTAAACTGCTTGGAGAATTGAACGGCGACGGCGGTGACACCCTGGTTATCGGCGATACCGCCAATGATGTCTACGCCGCGCACCGCGCCTTGATTCCGGTTATAGCGGTGGAATCGCCGTTCGGGAGGGACGGTGATCTCGAGGCGAGCGAACCCGATTTGAAAATTGACAGCCTGACCGAGATGCTGGATTTATTAAAATAAGATTAGATAATTTTTCCGTTATGCCGCAAGCCAAAATTAAAATCACGCCCCCTTTCGATATTAAGCTGTCATTGCGCTTCGCCACCGCCTGTCGTTTTGAATCGGAGGCGGATTGCCGCGAGGGCCGCTTTCACCGCATGGTGGATATCGGCGGGACGCCGGTACTTCTTACTGTCACCGCCGAGGACGGCAACGAGAGTGCGACGGCGCGGGTGTCGTGGTCGACGCCGTGCGGGGGAGAGGTTCGCCGTGCGGAGGTTCTGAAACTGGCGCGGCATATTATTTCGGCCGATCTCGATCTCGGGCCGTTCTATAAAATGGCGTCGAAAGTGAAGTTGATGAGCGGTATCGTTCGGGATTTCCGGGGGCTGAAACCGATCATGACGCCGAGTGTCTATGAGGCGGCGGCGTGGGCGGTTATGGGTCAGCAGGTTAATCTCAATTTTGCATATACGCTGAAAAAGAGAGTAACGGAAAAGTACGGTTCGATAGTCAGCCACGATAACCGTGAATATCCATTGTTTCCACCGCCGGACAGGATCGCCGGGGCGGAAGTGGCGCAGCTTCGCCGGTTGCAGTTTTCGAATCGCAAGGCGGAATATTTGATCGGCCTGTCGAAACTTGTCGCCGAGCGTATATTAAAACTTGAACAACTGAATCGGATAGACTATACTGAAGCTCTTGAAACTCTGCTGGCCGTGCGCGGTATAGGAATCTGGTCGGCCAATTATATACTGATGCGCGGCGCCGGACATCTTGACTGTCTTCCTCTGGGCGATTCCGGTTTGCACCGTGCGGTGAAAAATTTGTATAAGTTGAAGACGTCGCCGGATAATGAGAAAGTGGCGAAAGCGGCCGAGCCGTTTAAGAAATTCAGGTCGTTGTACACCTTATACCTGTGGTACTCGCTGTTAAGCAAATGAGGCTGAGTATGAATGATATTTACACTCATAAGTTCAACACCCCTATCGGCTGGATCTACACCGCCGAGACGGATCGGGGGCTGGTTATGATCAGCCTGGGGAAGGATGCCAAAAGGCGATTCGATGCTTTCATCCGAAATTATCCGGACAGCCGGGCTATTGCCGGAGGAAAAGAGAATAAGAAGGCGGAGCTGCAGATAAAGTCGTATCTCGATGGGCGCTTGAAGAAATTCACGCTCAAGCTCGACCGGGGCGGCACGCCGTTCCAGCGAAAGGCCCTGAACAAAGTCGCGGCGATACCGTATGGAAAAGTGAAAACATACGGGCAGATTGCGGCCGCATTGGGTAAACCGGGGGCGGCGCGCGCGGTGGGTGGCGCCAATGCCGGAAATCCGCTGCCGCTGGTTATACCGTGTCACCGGGTGGTGGCCGCCGGGGGGCTCGGCGGTTATGCCGGGGATGTGAAAATAAAAAAGCGCCTGCTTCAGCTTGAAGGGGCGATCGAATAAATAAATAAAGGAGATATTATGGATAATAGAGTGGTGAACCTGGCGAAGGTGATTGTCAATTATTCGCTGGGTATCAAACCGGGGCAGTTGTTTAAGATCAAGGCCGAGCCGATCGCGGCTCCGCTGGTCAAAGAAGTGTACCGCGAGGCGCAGAAAATCGGCGCCCATGTATTTACCGATATCCGGCTGATCGATCTTGACGAGATGTTTTATAAAAACGGTACCGACGAACAGTTGAAATATATCTCTCCATTGAGAGAACTCGAAATCGAGAAGATGGATGCGTACCTGGGTATCTGGGGAAGCACTAATACCAAGTATCTCAGCGGTATCGAGCCCAGCCGTCAGCAACTGGCCAACAAGGCCGGGGAAAAGCTGATGAATCGTTTCTTCGAGCGGGCCGCGGCGGGCGAATTGCACTGGACCGGGACGCAGTATCCGACCGAGGCGCATGCGCAGGATGCCGAGATGTCGCTTGACGATTACGAAGATTTTGTCTATCGCGCCGGGCATCTCGACGAAGATGATCCGGTGGCGTATTGGAAGAATGTCGAAACCGAACAGCAGCGACTGGTCGAGATACTCAATCAGGCCGAACAGATTCATCTTCGCGCCGAGGGCACCGATCTGACGGTCGGCGTCAAGGGCCGCAAATGGATCAATTGTTGCGGCAAGGAAAATTTCCCGGACGGCGAAATTTTCACATCGCCGATCGAGGATTCGGCCGAGGGGACCATCAGGTATTCGTATCCGGCTTTTCTGTCGGGACGCGAGGCGGATGGTGTCAGGCTGACATTCAAAAAGGGTAAAGTGGTCGAGGCCACGGCCGAGAAAAACGAGGAGTTCCTGATTGCCATGCTCGATACCGATGAGGGATCGAGGCGGCTGGGTGAGTTTGCTATCGGCACCAATTATGAGATCCAGCAGTTCTCGCGCAATACGCTGTTCGACGAGAAAATCGGCGGCACCTGCCACCTGGCGGTGGGGGCGGCCTATCCCGAAACGGGGAGCGCCAACCGTTCCGGTATTCACTGGGATATGGTTTGCGACTTGAAAAACGGCGGTGAGATCGAGGCCGACGGCAAGGTCTTTTACCGCAACGGCAAATTTCTCATATAAATTTTTCGGATATCAAAAAAAAGGCCCCGCCGGACGGCGGGGCTTTTTTTACTTGCAAATTACTCGGCGGGCGCCGGCCCGCCGCGGTATAGATAATCAATTAAATACGTAACATCAAGGATATTTATCGTGTCGCTGGAATCGGCGTCGCCCGCTCGCAGGCTCGACGGTGGTTCGCCGTCGCGGTATATGTAATTTATCAAATAAACGATATCCAGAAGGTTGTGATCGCCGGAGTTGTCGGCGTCGCCGCGAAGCGTCGAGTAAATCGTTATATCACCACCGTATACGATCGGTCCATAGGTCACATACGGGTTGGAGAGGGCTATTTCATGCCCCGAAATGAGTCCGGTATCGACCTGAATAAGACTTCCCGGAGCCGCCGCCGGATCGATTACGAACATCAGGCGGGCGATTTCACCCGAACCGGGGGACAGGGGGAGGCCTTTCGAAGAAATATCGGTGGCCAGTTCGATAACAAGCTCCCCGGTTAATGTATCGTGCATGATTTCATTAACGCCGTCGTAATTTTTGGTGCGGCTCCCGAGTGAATAATCCACCAGTCGAAAATCGGAATGGACATCGTATTTCACCGGGATAAGGATATTTTCAAGCTCCTGCGAGTTGGTCAGGTTGATCGCCATCACCGCCGTATCGCCCGGATCGGCGCCGGCATCGGCAAATGTCAGGGTGTCGGCGAGCACGGTGATATATTTTTCTTTCACTCTGTCGAGGGTTCCATCGGGCGATTCGACCGTCAGGGTTACGGTGTAAGCGCCCGGTGCGGAGTATGTATGGGTCGGATTCTGGACAACGGATGAGTCGCCGTCGCCGAAATGCCATTTCCATGAGGAGGCGGCGACGCTGGAGCTGTCCTGAAAATTGACGGTCAGGCTTTCCCAGCCGATAGTTGCATCGGCATTGAAATTGGCGCCCCAGTTGAAGGCCTGGAGGGTGTTGATTATGCCCCAGCCGTAGTTGTTGTCGGGTGTATCGGCGTTGTTGGCTGTTTCCATCATAGCTTGTCTAATCTGCAGCGGTGTCAGCGACGGGTTGGCCGAGAGGAGGACGGCGCATGCCCCGCCGACCAGCGGGGTGGAGAGCGAGGTGCCGTTTTTGGTCGTATAATAATTGTCGCTGGTTCCCTCGGCGCAATAGGTGCTGACCCCCCGGGCGCAGACCTCCGGTTTGGTACGGCCGTCATATGTCGGGCCGCGCGAGGAGAAATAAGCTATTGTATATGACGAACTGACGGCCCCGACGGACAGTATATCGTAGGCATCGGCCGGGGCGGTTAATGTCCCCGCACCGGGGCCGCTGTTACCCATCGAATTGCAGACAATGATACCCATCGCCGCGGCGGTGCTTGCGGCCGCGCTGGTGATGGCGGTTACGCCGTCATAATCGGAATAACTGTACCAGTCGGAATAACCGAGCGAGGTCGAAGCGACATCGGCCCCGAGCGAATCGGCCCATTCTAGTCCGGCCACCCAGTTGTCTTCTTCGACGACTGTCTCGCTCCGCAAATCTTCCGTTTTGGCCAGCAGGAACGAGGCGCCGTAGGCCGGCCCGATAATCGATCCGGGATCATAGCCGCCCAGTGTCGACCAGGTCGAGGTGCCGTGATTGTGCTGAGATGAAACATCCTCGGCTTCGTTTTGCGTGTTGTCGTCATCGAAGACAAAATCGTATTCATCGAGCAGGCGTCCCTCGCTAACCAGCTGCGCAAAAGCATCGTGTGATTTTCTGTAGCCGCCGTCGAGCATGGCAACTATGACACCCTGGCCGTTATAGCCTAGATCATGCATGGCCGGGATATTTATCATGTAGTTTTGACTGAAAGAAGAACCATAGTCGAGTGAAGTCGATTCATCGGGGGAAAGCTTCAATCCTTCAGTTTCTGTTTCGTCGCCGTCGGTATCGGCCACGATTCTCTTAAATGTGGCGACCGGCCTGATTTCATAGACAAAGGGGAGATCTTTTATATTATCCAGATCATCGATATTTATTTCGAAACTGGCCGCGTTCAGCCATCGCGAGGCGCGTCTCAAATTGCCGCCCTCATTCTCGATACGGTCGATATAGTTTGCGGAAACGGGCAAATCGGCAAACGTGACTTTATCCATCCCGACTTTCGCCCGCCGGTCAAGGAGATGCCGGTCGAAGCTGATTTTATCGGCCGCCTGCCGGAATTGATCGCCGGTGGTTATTTCCTTATCGGTGAAGAAAACCCAGACAGCGACCTGCTTTTCGGGTTGCTGTCGGAGGTAACTCAGGGCGGTTTTACTGAGAGGGGTGTCTTTTTGTTCAAGAACGAGCGGTTTGCTGTTGAGATTATCGATTTCGAAGCCATAACCAAAATTTGTCATGGCCAAAATAATAAATACAGCGGCGAGCATTTTAAATAGCGGCAGCCTCATTTTAAATCCTTTCCCGATCCGGTTTTTTAACAGGTAAGTAATCTGTATTATTCAATTTACCCAAAATATCCGGTTTGTCAATTATTTGTTGGGTGTGAGCAACTTGTATGGGGTGATACCTATACATATTTTACAAAACACGGACATTCTCCATCCTGTTCCCGGGTGGGGTATAATTATCCTACATTATAACTTCTTATCGGCCAAGGCTATATTCAATTTCATCGTATAGAGCGAATATTTTGTTCGGAGAGGCATAATTTCTGCAAAAAGAGTAATCAAAAATGGCAGAAAAGAGAGTGTCACTATGTTTATTAATAAGTTCAAATCAAAGCGCGGTATCACCCTTCTCGAATTGATGGCGACGGTGGTCATCATCGGTATTTTATCCTCAATCGCGGCTCCTTCATTCGAGAGGAGCTATGACAGGATCAAATTCCGGGGGAAGACCAAAGATATTGTTTCCTTAATGAGGCTGGCCCGGTCGGAGGCGATCACCAAGAAGGCTCCTTATGGTGTTCATTTTGACGATCAGGCGATGATTATCAGCCTTTTCAAGGATGAGGCGAATTTATCCAATTATTCGTATGATATTGGTTCCGATTCGCTTGTAAAAGTCGATTCATTGCCGCCCGAATTTGTCTATCTCTATGGCACTTTTGCAAATGCGGCGGTTGTTTTTCAGCCGAACGGTTCGGCCTCGAGTTCGGGGTATATTTATCTGATATCATATAATAATGATATTACTAACACCTCATCGGCCAGCGTGTTAGCATCGACGGGCAAGTCCCGGGTGGATTATATTCACAATTATTAAAGCTCCCTCTTTCTCATCCTCCGGTAAACCCCCGCATCAGAAACGCGGGGGTTTTTTTATTTCATGTCCAAAATCGGATTAATTTAATGAAGTTATAGTCCGATAAGATTTAAATAGATAAAGTCTATTCGCTTAAGCGAATGAAATAATATCCTATTTTATTTATGGGGTCAAATCCGGGGTTAATTTTGATAAATAAATGACGATAAAAAGACAAGATGAATAAAATAAGACTAATATAAAGAGACGCCTATGTTATTCTCACGAAGTAGTAAAACAACAGTCGGACTGGATATCGGGGCGAATTCGCTCAAGCTGGTTCAGCTTGAGAACACGAAAGCCGGCCATGCGGTTACCGCTCTCGGGATTCGCGAACTTCCTCCGGAGGCGATTGTCTCGGATGAGGTCAAGGATCGTGATGCGGTGATTTACAATATTCAGTCCCTGATCGACGAGGTCGATCCCAAAATCAAAAACGTCGTGGTATCGATTTCCGGTTATGGTGTCATTACCGACAAATTCATGATCGATAAGAAATCGGGTTCCGAGGCGGAGCAGGCGATATTGTTCGAAGCCGAACAGCGATCGCCGTTCGATGTTGAGGATGTCACCCTTGATCACCATGTGGTCAGGGTTGACGAGGAAACCAAGAAGCAGGAAATCCTGCTTGTGGCCGCGAGAAACGAGTTTCTCAATTCGTATATCGAATTGCTTCTCGATGCCGGTTTGCAGCCGGTCGTAGTCGATATCGACGCCTTTGCATTGCTCAATGCTTATGCGCATAACTATGATATCGATCCCGAAAGAACAACTGTTCTTGTCAATATGGGTTATGATGTGACAAATGTCCTGTATCTTTACAACGGGCTTTATCACTCGACCCGCGATATTTCATCCGGGACAAGGGAAATCTACAATTCCATTCAAAAGGAATTTCGTCTTAACGCCGAACTGGCCGGCAAGGCTATCAAGGGCGAAATGAAGGATTCCATCGACCAGGATATGCTCAAGGCGACCATCATCTCGGCAACCGAGGAAATAATTTCGGGTCTCGAGATGGCCTTTTCCTACTTCAAAACACAGGCGAAAGCAGATAAATTGGATTGGATGGTTCTATCAGGCGGCGGAGCGCTGGTTCCGTATCTTCCCGAATTTCTCCAGTCGCGGCTGAGTGTTCCTCTTGAGATACTCAACCCGCTGAGGAATATCGACTATGATCCTGAGATGTTCCAGTACCTCGAACCCGAGAAAATTGCACCGATGCTGACCGTCCCGGTCGGCCTGGCCATGAGAAAAGTGAGGTGAGGTTATGACATCGATGATTAACATAAACCTGTTGCCCAAGCAGTTCAGCAAACGTTCGGGCGGGTTCTCTCTCGGAAAGCACGGTGTCTATACCATCATTGCCGGGATCGGCGTCCTGCTTATGTTCGGTGCGGTAACCGGGTGGCAGTTGTACAAAATAGATGAGCTCGAGGGGCAGATGCAGATTGCCCGTGCCCGGACCATACAGCTCGAGAAGGACATCAGGCTGGTCGATGCCCTGATGGATATCAAGGTCAAGATCACCAATCGCCTCGAAGCGGTCGAACGTCTCGACCGGCATCGCAGCGCCTGGGTGAAGATTCTCGAGGACCTTTCCAAGGATGTTCCCGATTTTATCTGGCTGTCCCGGTTTACCGAGATAGAGCAGAAGAATGCCGCCGCCGATTCGACCGCGTCACGGTCGGCAATACTGGCGTCGGAGGTCAAACCGGCCGAGATCGAGGGCTTCGGCTTTACTCTTAACGCCCTGGCCTCGTTCATGATTAAGCTGATGCGGTCCGATTATTTCGATGAAATCGACCTGGTTAATACGGAAGAATTCACCTTCGGAAAACAGAAGGCATACAACTTCAAACTGAGTTGCAATGTTCATTATCTGTCGGATGAAGAGTTGGAAAATATATACAGTCAAAAAGAATCCAAGTCTAATTCAAATATAAATTAGAGAGGCATCATGGATTTCAGAGATCCCAAAATTCAGAAAATACTCATGGGTGTATGCGCCTTTGTCGTGGTGGCATATTTCTGGTACACCCGATTATATACGAATTATGATCAGCGTTTATCCCAGATGACCCAGGAGTATTCGACAATGATAACCAATCTGAAGAATGTCGAGATGAAGTCCAAATCTCTGGATGCCCTCAAGCTGGAATATGAAGACCTGCTTGCGCGTTATCATGAGATTGAGCAACTTCTTCCCGAAGTCAAACAGATTCCGTCGTTCCTCGTCCAGCTTCACACCGCCTCATCACTGACCGGAACCAAAATTACGAGAATCGAACCGAATGAGGTTGCTCCGGAGAATTTTTACAACGTGGCCGGTTTCGCGATAGAGATGACCGGCAGTTATCATGATTTCGGCAAATTTATTGGTTACATTGCAAATTTCCCATTCATTGCGAATATCTCCGATGTGGAGATTAATGCGGCACTGGCGCCAAACAGCGGCTCAGGCGAAAATGACAACAAAACCGTCGGTCAAAAGAAAACCATCAATGCCAAATTCGTCCTTTCGACTTATTTCGTGAAAGAGGACGAACGGTTGCAGGAACTGGTCATATAGGCTGCGGGAGGAGTAATGAAGATGAAATATATACCTTATATAGTCTGCATGTTACTGTTGATTGCCCCCGCGGTTTACGCCGATGCCGATGTCGATGCCGTTCAGCTGAATCGCCAGAACGGCGAGACGGTTGTCAAAATCGACGCTTCCTCGCATTTCCAGTTTACGCATCAAATCGAGGAGGCCAAGGACGGCCGACCGTTCAGGGTTATTGTCGATCTTTTCCCGGCCGTTCACAAGCTGGGGCAAAAATCGTTCTATGACCTGCCGTCGTCGATGGTGAAGGCAATCAGGACCAGTCAGTATGCCGTCCAGCCGAATAAGACGGTACGCGTGGTTCTCGACCTTAACAGTGAATCGGTTTACCGAATCGAGAAAAAAGGGAATGCGATTTACATCTACATTCCCGACACAAAGGCCAAGGACTTTCCGGCGTGGGTCAGTACCGACCACATCAAACCGGCCGCCAAACCGGTGATAAAATCCGAGAAGTCCGAGAAGCCCGCGGTTCAGGCTAAAGCCGAGCCTCCGGTCGTGGCCCAGGCACCCAAACCGGTGAAGACGGAGAAGACCAGACCTGAGACCACATATTTTAAACCGGATAATTCCGGCCTTGTGGAAAAAGACTGGTCCCAGCCGCTTCCGACTCAAATCCCTTCGACGCCGCTGGTATTGGCGAATGCCGATGAACAACCGGTCGCGGAGAAAAAGGTAGAGCCGAAACCGGAGAAAGCGAAAGCCGAACCGGTGAAGAAATCGGTGACGCCGAAGAAAAAAGAGACCAAAGAAGCGGTTAAGAAAGCGAACCCGAAAACAGAGTATGTTTCCATACCCGAACCGGAAGCGACTCAGAAAAATACCAAACCGGCTGCCCCGGTGGTAAATCCCAATAAGGATAAAACCGACAAGGTGCAGTCGAAAGCGGCGGTGACCCCTGCTCCGAAACCGGAGAACCCGGCCGAATTGGTGGTCGAGGAAAAACCGGAGCCGGAGAAGAAAGAAGCCGAGACCAAGAAGACGGCTCATTTCCGCCGCCAGCCTGCCTTTCCGGCCAAGCTGAAAGGTACCATCGTAGCCGAATTTCCGAAACGAATGGTTATAAAATACAAACCCGGTCAGTCGCGCGACCCGTTTGCGTCGTTGATCGACGAGAGTAAAGGCACCGACAGTCCGCTGGATAAGAAAATTCCGGATGTCGAAACCGCCCGACTGGTCGGTGTTCTGGAATCGACCGATGGACAGAACCGCGCCCTCTTGGAGGATCTCGACGGTTACGGTTTTATTCTCAAACCGGGTGACAAAGTCAAGAAAGGTTACGTTTCACAAATTTATACCGATAAAGCTTTGTTCCAAATTTTCGAGTACGGGTGGAGCCGCAGCGTAGCGCTTCATCTCGACGACAATGAATGAAAGGCAGGTTAGAATATGGAAAAATCAAGATTCAGCAAATATCTCCCGGCCCTCCTGGCTCTGGTTATGATCCTTGGAGTGGTCGGATCGGCTGTTGCCCAGACGGAAGATCCTTCGAAACCGATCGAAAATCTCTCGTTCCAGGCGGCCGAAGTCCGTTCGGTTATCAGATTTCTGGCCGACTACGGACATGTCAATGTGGTTGTGGCGCCCAATGTAACCGGGAACGTCACCATCAATCTTCGCAATGTAACCTGGAAGCAGGCGCTCGAGATCATCGGCCGCACCTATAATCTGGCCGTGGTCTGGGAGGAAGCCGGTTATATCCGTGTTCTCCCGGCCGACAAATACCGCCAGGAACAGAGCGAAATGAACAAACACCTGGTCGAGCAGGAAACGCTGGCCAAACTGGAAATAAAAATCGTCCGTCTGGCCAATACCGCCGCGGCGGATATTCTTGAATCGGTCGAATCGCTTCTTAGTGAACGCGGCAAGGTCGATTCCGATGAGCATACCAATTCGCTCATTATTCAGGAAGTCCCCGATAACCTCGATCGCGTCATCGGATTCATCCAGGAACTCGATCGACCCTCGCGGCAGATAAGAATCTCCGCCCAGTTGCTCGAGATATATAACTCCGATGATTTCGAGATGGGTGTGGACTGGACCGCCACCGGCGTGGCCACTTATGGCGGCGACGGGGCGCGCTCCATTGACCAGACCGGCACCCAGACCGGTAATGCCGGCCGTGTGGCAGATCCGTTTATTTCTTATGATCTCGGAATAATCGGACGCGGGTGGAGCGTCGATGCTCTGGTTTCGGCGGTTGTCGAAGAGGGCAAGGGTAAAATTATCGCCCATCCCGAAATTACGACCGTGGAGAACAAGGAAGCCCGGATACAGATGGGCCAGAAGGTTCCTATCAAGCAGTTTGACGAATCCGGTAATGTGGTTATCAAGTTCGAGGAAATCGGGACCATATTGAAGGTGACCCCGCATATCACGGCCGACAACCAGATTCTTATGCACCTGATTCCGGAAAGAAGCACACTCGAGCCGGATCCGTCGGGTATAATTATCAATACCAACAATGCCGAGACCAACGTCGTCGTCAACAACGGGCAGACCGCGGTGATCGGCGGACTTACCACGCAGGATGAAGTCGAGTCGGTCTCCGGTGTTCCGGTTCTGAAAGATATTCCGATTCTCGGCGCGGTGTTCCGTTATTCCACCAAGAGTACCGAAAACCGCGACCTGGTTATTTTCGTCACGCCGACCATCGTCGATGAAAATCTCGCCGATGCGGACGCCGATTTTGCACCGTAAACGATACATTGCCGATAAAATAAAAAACCCGCCGTTATGGCGGGTTTTTTATTGTTAAGTGATACCCCTGTTTTACCGATAAATATACAGAGAGGACATCTCGAGTATAACGGGAGAAAATAAGTTTAATTTAAACATATCCGGGAGTAATTATGAAAATCACCAGAGGGCTATTCAGTTATGCTGTACTCACAATCAGCGCCATGCTTCTTGTTGGAATGATCGGCGGATGCGAAAGCTCATCCAGCGGTTCCAGTGGTACGAGCGGACTGACAATCGAAACCATATCGGCCAGTCCGTCCACTCTTGAAGTCGGCGCGACGACGGTCGTGGAAGCCGTGGTTACCAACGGGACAACGCCGCTGGCAAATCGAATCGTCACTTTCACGGCTCCGGCCGAATACGGTTATTGCTCGCCGGCCGTCGATACCAGTGATGAAAACGGCGTCGTGGCCACCGTCTTTACTTCGCTCCAGTCGGGGACAGCGGCGGTTACGGCCAGAATTTCCGAGACCGTCTATCAGTCGGTCAATGTATTGATCAGCGCCTCATCGCTTCCGAGCGAGGGCAATATCGATATCGCTACCACCCCGTCGCTGCTTCTGGCCGACGGGCTCTCCTCATCGACCCTGACCATCACCGTTCGTGATGCCGCCGGGAATCCGGCGCCGGAATCGACCGTGGTGATGCTTACCGCCGGTGAGAAATTCGATGATATCGATGCCAACGGCTATTATACAATGGGTATCGACAGCGTCATTTACGATGCCATTCCCAACGACCAGTGGGATCCGATCGGAATTATACCGTCCACAGCCGTGGTCATCGGCGATAACGGACAGGCAACCGCCCAGTTCACCGCGGGGACGGAAGCGGTCACCGTGTATATCAGGGCGACTGTCACCGACAATGACTTTGCCGGTTACAGCGAAACAAGTTTACAGCTTACTCCCGATGCCTCCATCAGCAGTATCAGTCTTATCTGCGATCAGATTCATATGGCGGTGGCGTCCACGGGCGGTGTCGAAACGGCCACTCTTTATGCGACCGGTTATGACGCCAACGGAAATGCGGTTCCCGAGGGACTCGAGATATCATTCGTTATCACCGACGGTCCGGGCGGAGGCGAACATCTGGGAACGGTCGGTTACGGCCCTTATATTGCCGTAACCAACTCCAGCGGCGTTGCCGCCTGTCCCATTTCGTCAGGCTCGATTTCGGGGACGGTGCGTGTTCGCGCCTATGCCGATGCGATTCTTTCGGCCGCGACACAGGTTATGGTCCATGCCGGACCGCCCGCCAATATCATCGTCGGTTCCGAAGAGTGTAACACTAAATCGTGGAACGTAATCAACGACCGGGTCGGCGTCATTGCCGTCGTTTCCGATATCTATCATAACCCGGTTGCCGATTCGACCGTGGTTTATTTCACATGCGACGAAGGAACGATGAAGGCCCATGAGGAACGCACCCAGAATGAAGAGGGAATAGCCTCGAGTTTCTGGATTTCGGGTTATGACGATCCGACCGCCGACGGTATCGTGGCTGTTATTGCCGAAACCAACGGCGGCGACCTGGCCGACACCGGTTATTTCATAAATTCATCCGATCCGGTTTATTTCTGGTATATAACCGATCCGGCCGCCGGATTCCCGGTATTCCCGACCACAATTAACGCCGACGGCAAAGAGTCGAAGAAATTCTTCCTCGAGGTCCGCGACGTTAACGACAATTTCGTGGTCGGCGGGACGCCGTTCGAGATCGATGCCGACCTGCTAAGTATTGCCAGCGGAGCGGTTCAGGACGGCTGTTTTGCATCGCGTGTCAAGGGCACGATCAACTCGGTTACGCTCGAATATGATCGTTCCATGAATGGATCTGCCGATGACGGTATCGGCGCAATCGATTATGTGACGGCCAATTATATGAACCTGGTGACGGCGACCATGCCGTGCACCCTGCTGACCGGCACCGCCTATTCGCAGAGTTGTGTCATCGATATCAACACTTCGGTCAATGCCGGTGATGCGGTGACATTCAGCGTTCTCATCCGTGACCGCTGGAGCAACCCGCTTGGTGATCACACCGTGGTCGCGTCGGTAAGCGGCGGCGGCTCGATTTCCAGCGGGACGCAATCGACCGATATGTATGGCGAAGCCGGCGGTTTTGTTCTCAATACGCCGCCTGCCGTCGATTCGGTCGATCAGGTTACGGTAACCGTCCAGGATATCGATCCGCGTGGGAACGTTACGTTGTCGCAATCGGTTTCAATAAGCAACTAAAAGTTCTTTACTCCTGTTTTGTTTCGAGAGGGTCACCCGCCGCCAACGGGTGGCCCTTTATTTTTTCAAAAAAAAGTGGATTCTGCCGAAATCTTACTTAAATTGCGGGTATGAATTTATTAGAATCAAAAGATTTCAGGCTGGATACCACTATCCATGACGCCGTCCTGTATGCCTGCGGCCGCTTTCCCGACAAAGACGCTTTAATCGCCGATGGCGGGCAGGGGAAAACCTACTCGTATAAACGGGTCGGCGAGTTAATAACCCGAATAGCGGGCGGTCTGCATCAGCGGGGATATAAAAAGGGGGACCGTGTCGCCATCATTTCGGAAAACTGCCCCGAGTGGGGGATAACCTATCTGGCCGCGCTGGCGGCCGGCTGTATTGTCGTCCCGCTCGATGTCTCGCTCAAACCGAATGAACTGGCTCGTTTCCTGAGAGTGGCGAAAGTCAGGACGCTGTTCTGTTCGACGCGCTGGGAGCATGACGCCCATGAAGTTATCGCCCTTAATGATCTCTCGGTGGATATCTATCTTATGACGTTTGAGGATGGATGCACGCTGAAAACGCTGGCGGAGGCCGAGGCGTTTATTACAGATGAAGTCGCAAATGAAGATATAGCCGTGATTATTTACACATCAGGCACCACCGGCGATCCCAAAGGAGTTATCCTGACGCATCATAATATTCTGGGCAACATCGACTCCTATGTAAAATCGCTCATGATGTACCAGGAAGATAAATTCCTGTCGATTCTGCCGCTTCACCATACGTTCGAGGCCTCGGTCGGGTTTCTTTTCCCGGCCACGGCCGGTATCACGATTGTTTATGGCCGTTCGCTCAAGTCGCGTGATATTCTCAATGATATTTTGAACAATAAAATAACTTTTATGATCGGTGTCCCTCTTCTTTATGAGAAGATGTATATGGCCATCACCAAAAAAATAAACAACCTGCCGATGCTTAAAAGGACCTCGTTCAGGACGCTCTATGCCGCCTGCAAAGTGGGCTGGCGCCTGAAAAAACGACCAGGCTTGAAACTGTTCCAGGAATTAAGAAACAAGGCCGGTCTGGGATCGGTTCGGATGCTGGTCTCGGGCGGCGCTCCGCTGCCGACCAGGGTGGCCGAGTGGTTCAATATGGTCGGTTTTATTTTCATCAACGGTTACGGTCTCACTGAATGTTCTCCCGTGGTTTCGTTCAATCGTCCCAGTGAAACCGAATTCGAATCGGTCGGCGCTCCGCTGCCGGGTATCGACATTAAAATCGATTATCCGGCGCCCGACGGTGTCGGTGAAATACTGGTCCGGGGTGAAAACATTACGCCCGGCTACATCGATAATCCCGGGGCAACCGCCGAACTGCTCAAAGACGGCTGGCTCTATACCGGCGATATGGGTAAAATCGAAAACGGCCGCCTGATTATCACCGGCCGCAAGAAAAATCTTATTGTCAGCGGCGGCGGCAAAAATATATACCCCGAGGAAATCGAGGCCGAACTCAACATGGGCGATTGTATTCTCGAGTCGCTGGTGGTGGGTCGGCAGAAAGAGAACAAGGCGGGCGAAGATGTCTGGGCGGTGATTGTCCCCGATATCGATCAGATCAGGATTATCGAAAATATTCCCGACGGCGATATCGAGCCGAAAAAAATAAGGGCCCTGATCAGGGCCGAGGTGGATGCGGTTAACGGGCGAATCGCCGATTATAAAAGAATCAATAATTTCGAGGTCCGTCTCGAGGAGTTCGAGAAAACCTCGACCAGAAAAATAAAACGCAGGTTCTATCAATAGGCATGATTAAAACCGAAGAAATACGATTCAGTTCCAAAGGCTACTGCCATATCGTCAATATCACCGACGAGGTCGCCGGGAAAATACGCGGTTCTGGAATAAATTCCGGTATCGTGACGATTTTTACGCCGTCGGCGACATCGGGCCTGACCACGATCGAATTCGAACCGGGTCTGATAAAGGACCTCCCGGAATTTTTCGAGAAAATACTTCCCTCCGGGGTGCCGTATCACCATGATGAAACATGGAATGACGGCAACGGCTTTTCGCATATGCGTTCGGCGCTGATCGGACCGAGTGTCACGGTGCCGTTCGTGGATGGTGAAATGACGCTGGGAACATGGCAGAATATCGTTTTTCTCGATTTCGACAACCGTAACCGCAGCCGCCGGCTGATAGTGCAGATAATGGGAGAACAGGAATGAATTTTACCGTAATCGAACGGGTCGGGAAGAAGGCCAGAATTCTCGACCAGACCAGCCTGCCGACGGCGCTGGTGTATCATGAGTACGACGACTACCGCGACATCATGCAGTCGATCAAAAAACTCGAAATTCGCGGCGCCCCGGCGATCGGTATCGCCGGCGCCTTTGCCGTCGCGGTGGCGGCGGAAATCGATGTCGATATGGAGGTCGCCCAGTACAAAATTATTCTCTCGCAGGTGGCCCGGGAGATCAAAAATGTCCGGCCGACCGCGGTCAATTTGGGGTGGGGAGTCGATCGCGTGGTCAAAGTGATCGAGAATTACGACGGCGCCGACATGGACGAACTTCGCGGCTTCATCTGGGATGAGGCCCAGGCGATTCTCGATGAAGACAAAAAATTATGCGACAAAATCGGCGAGAACGGCGCCGAACTTATCTCGGACGGCGACACCATCCTGACCCACTGCAACGCCGGGGCGCTGGCCACCGGCGGTATCGGCACGGCGCTGGCGGTTATCTACGCGGCCAAAAAGCAGGGCAAGAAGGTGAGTGTTTATGCCGATGAAACAAGACCGCTCCTGCAGGGCGCGCGGTTGACATCATGGGAGCTTATGCAGGAAGGTGTCGATGTGACGCTTATCACCGACAATATGGCGGCGATGGTGATGCGGCAGGGAAAAATCGATAAAGTCATTGTCGGGACCGACCGCGTCGCCAAAAACGGCGATGTCGCCAATAAAATCGGCACGTACGGTGTGGCGGTGCTGGCGAAGGAGCATAGTATTCCGTTCTATGTGGCGTTGCCGTATTCGACATTCGACAACGATATCCCGACCGGCGACGATATCCCGATCGAAGAGCGTGATCCCTCGGAAATCACCGATTGGGGCGGTGTGCAGACGGCGCCGCGCGGTGTCAAGGTTTATTCGCCGGCGTTCGATATCACGCCGCGCGAGCTGGTGACGGCGTATATAACCGACCAGGGTGTGACGCCGGGCGGAAGAGGGGAGTAGTCTCTGCGCTTGTTTGACGGGCGTGGCACAGTGGGAGGCAGATGTCCACATCTGCCCCGTTTAAATTTAGCGCTCACATAGTCTGGGAGGATTTTCACGTGAAAAAGTTGAGTGATCAAGAAATGGAACATTTTTCTGCCGATAAAGCAAGAGAAATTTGTGCTGATTTTGGCAATTTCATGGAGGATTATCTATCCCCAATGATTGGATGGGAAGATGACTTACCTTGGGCAAAAGCTGATATATTGCTTGCATTAGTAACATTATTGAAATTGGCCACTGATAGTAAACAAAAAGATACATTGGCTTATGGAATATTATATCTGGATGGTTTTTTACATAATGAAATGGAATATAAAAAAAGGTGTACAGCTATAGGGAAAATCCAATCAATAAACAAAGATATGAAGTCTGGATTATCTGAGGACGATATACTTAGCAAATATAATAGCAAAAAGTAGAACAAAAAAACGGGCAAATGTGGACATCTGCCGCGCACGGAAATTAATGATAATATGATTGACTTTTGCCGGTTGCTATACTCTCAACTTTTCCAACCGGGCCTCGATTTCGCTTACCTTTGGCCTTAAAAGCAACATCTGTCTCGGTGGATATCTCTCCGCCATTGTTTCGATCAATTTATAACCCAGATAATATCCGACCCGAATTGGCGTATCATCGTCTTTAAAACGCCGGCACTGAAAAAAACGGCCGATATCTTTATCGTCACGCGACTTCAACGCCTTTTGCGCCTGAGTCACGATTAAATCCATATTTTTCCGGCACCATGCAATATAACCCCCTCTTGGATTTGGCATATTTATCATGTTGTGAAGATTGGACATGAACATGGTATTTATATCGAGTTCGGGCAGAAGTTTTATCGACAGCCAGGTTGCCCAACCCTCTTCATAAATGAATGAATAAATGGGGCCTTTTTCCGGCGGCACACCGGTTTTTTGCCATCGGATAAAATGAGCATATTCATGAGCCAGTATTACTTTTAGATTATCTCCTGAGGTGCGAGGGAAATCAGGGGCGCATCCGATAACAGGCCGCCCGTCGAGTTTGTACACCCGCCCGTTAAATCTGCCGAAACCGGGATAGGTAATTATTTCGGGAGGTGCGGCTTTACCGAGATATTCGACCGCCCGTTGCCTGATATTTTCGGCGACCCGCCGCCATTCATCGATGTCGAATCGTCGGATTTTTGCCCGCCACTGCGGCTGAAGAAGTCGTTCCACGGTCTGATCGACAGTCAGACTCTTTTGAAGGTGGCTGCTGTTTATCTTACGAGCCCGATAAATCAACCGGCGCAGGTTTTTCTTTTTATCATGCCCTTTATCGGCGAGGATTTCACGAATTGGTGCGATATAATCTTCAATGACAATATTTTTATTCATTCGCCCTCCCGAAATTCCGTTGATGCCATATTAATAAAACAATTATGAAACCAGTGCAATATTTTATTATATTGAACCATGCTAATCCCCGGTGTGAAAAACAAACTGCTTATCGTCGATCTCGAGGCGACCTGCTGGGAGAATAGGGGCATATTCCACGAGATGGAGACGATCGAGATCGGGGCGCTGATGGTCGATTTGGAGAAGCGCGACGATTTCCGCGAATTCGACTGCTTTATCCGCCCGGTGCGCAATCCGACTCTGTCCGATTTCTGCAAAAATCTGACCTCGATAACGCAGGAAAATGTCGATGGCGCCGAAACATTCCCGGTGGCGTTTCTGAAATTTCTCGAATGGGCGGGCGATCCGGGTGAATATACGTTTGCATCATGGGGCGGGTATGACAAATGGCAGTTTGAAAACGATTGTACTTACCATAAAATCGAATATCCCTTCAAGGATCATTTCAATATCAAGCGGTATTTCTCGAAAGCGCACCGTAACAAGAAGTACGGACTCAGCCGCGCTGTGCGGTTAAGCGGTTTGGAGTTTGCGGGGACACATCATCGCGGCATCGACGATGCCCGCAATATCTGGTATGTCCTGAAAAAAATCCTCGATGAACACGAGCAGTTGGATTTGTTTTGAGGATGGCGGAAAAACTCGGGCATCGGTTCAAGTAAATTTGTAATCACAATAGCCTGTATTGAATTATAGGGACAGGGAAGTGCCCTGTTGAAAATCCTGAGTGCAACGAAGGTTCCCCGTTTGATTGGGCACATATACGTGTTTTTGCATGAATAATGATACCTGTGAGGGCGGTTAATTATATATTTCGTTCAGAAAAATGTATCAGGCGCATTTTAACTGACGTCGTTTGTCAGTGAGTTTTTCCATAATATTGTATATCAGAGAATTGATGGCAGCATATCCTGAATGGTTGGATTCGCTGACATATATGACGAACGAATTGTGGGGACAGGGAAGTGCGCTGTTGAAAATCCTGAGTGCAACGAAGGATTCTTGTCAGCCAGGGTGCAGTAATATGAATAAATGCAACAATCAAATAAGGCGCCGAAAGCCTCAACGATTGGCAGGGTATGATTACTCATTGTCAGGCTACTATTTTGTTACCATCTGTACAAAAAGCAAAATGGAGCATTTCGGTACTATTCTGGATGGGAAAATGATCCTGAGTTCAGTTGGTAAGGTTGTTGATAAAATTTGGATTTCGATTCCCGATTACTATGAAAATGTGACGATAGACGAATATATTGTTATGCCTAATCATATTCATGGGATTGTAGTAATTGATGGTGTTGAATCGGGGACAGGGCACTTCCCTGTCCCTACAAATCAAAGATACGGTTTGCTATCGAAAATTATTAATTCCTTTAAATTTGTTGTTTCAAAAGAGTTGAGGCGGAACAGAATGTGCCCTAATTTTGGCTGGCATCGTTCATATCACGACCATATAATTCGTAATGAAGAATCGCTACATGCAATTCGCCAATATATTCAAAGCAATCCGTTGAAGTGGCAATTGGACAGATATTACAGAAATTGATTTTCATTTGAAAAGACGGGCACGGGCCCCGTGCCCCTACAATAAATTTGTCATTGTTTTTGATATGGCTGTACCATGTAAATATTGCCAATTACCATAAAAAAACGGCGGGT
>Ga0272443_10001205_pt1 | contig 39860 bp, 37 predicted proteins | sample SSMAcet12_FD_193581 | JGI IMG/M metagenome (GOLD analysis project Ga0272443, IMG submission 193581) | Marine sediment archaeal communities from Little Sippewissett salt marsh, Falmouth, MA, United States - SSM-Acet-12 | ecosystem: Environmental > Aquatic > Marine > Wetlands > Sediment ...
AGAGGCGCTTCATCGATCAGGCGATTTTCAACGAAATGGTGAAGGATGAGTTCAAACCCGATACCCGGGCACGTTTCCTGAAGATCATGGCGGACCTGGCGGCTCGCGGGGCGGAAGGTATCGTGCTCGGTTGCACGGAGATCCCCCTGCTGGTACTGCCGGAGCACACGGACCTGGTGCTCTTCAATACCCTGGAAATCCACGCCCGGGCCGCGGTGGCCGCGGCGCTGGCATGATCATGGAAAAACGGATTTTTCCGCTCCGGTTTCGCGGCCATCGGACGTCCGGGTCAGGTCGAACACCAGGAAATTCTTTTCCGACCGCAGCAGGTAAAAACGCCGGTAGAGAAAATCCCGCAGGTCTTTCTGCCGTTTCCAAGCATCCATATCCGTGACCACGAAGTAGTGTGGCTGCAGGTGTGAAAATCGCCGGGCATAGAATCGGGGGGCCGAGAGAATCGTTTGTCCGCGCAGTCGCCAGTACCTGAAATCTTCGTGGGTTGGCCAGTAATGTCCGTAAAATGCGCCCAGATAGAACAGGGGAAAGCCATAGGCTCGGGACAACGCAATGGTATTCGTTTCATGACCGATCAAACGCCCCACCGTTGCAGCGGTCGCGGCGATATCGAGCTCCACGATCTGGTTTTGGAACCCCGGACGCTGGTCGCCCACCAGCAACCAGGCCGCCGAGAACGGGCGAAACCGGGTTCGTCCACGGTCGGGGTTGGATTCATGCATCAGGGCAAAGAATGTCAGCAAAACCAGGACCCCGGCGGCCGTGGATCGTCGCGTCCGTGTGGCTCGTGTCCAGGCCACGCCCCAATGTCCGAGGGCTATCGCGACAATTGGAAACAGGGCGACGTGGTAATAATCGTGGGTAGCGGTGGAGTAAGAGAAAATCAGGCCATAGATGAAATATCCGCCCAGCAATCCAGCGAGCAGGCGCCGGGTGGTGGTTTGCTTCATGAACATCACGGCAATGATGGCGGCGACAAAGGGGAGAAGGCCCGTTACTTTGCCGATCTGCTGTAGCCATCCCCACCAGAAAAAAGGCGTGATCAGGAGCTGCGGCATCATTACGCGGTACGCCGTTCGGGCGAGTTCCATGCTGATCATGGCGTGGACAAGGTAATAGCTGAAGCCGAGTGTCAAGACAATAGAGAAAGACACATGTGTTTCCCGGCGCTGGATAAAGCGCTTGATTCCGTATTTCCGGATACCCTGGAGCATGTATCCACCGGCCAGGGGAAACAGAACCACGAACTTGACGAGTACTGACAGGCCGGCGCTGACGGCCGCACCAATTAAGTCGGTGCGGGAACCGCCGAGTGTATAACGGGATAACCGGTTCACAGCCATCAGGAAAAAGAGAATCATCAGGGATTCTGGCATGAAACTGCGACTCATGCTGATGCCGAAGGGGAAAAAAAAGAAAAAGGAAACTGAAATAAAAGCCCCGGGCGTGCCAAACAACCGTCGCACCAGGCCGAAGAGGACGACCCCCCCGGCGAGCCAGAATATGACGGCGAAAATCCTGGGAATGCGCGGGTTTTCGCCGCCGGTTACAGTATAACTCCATGCCGCCAGGCGTTGCATGATGCGGGGTTCCCGGGCGCCGTATTTCTGGATATGCAGTCGGGCGGAAGCCCTGAGATAGGAGGCTTTGCTAGCGGTCGTTTCCAGGAAATAGGCCCGGGCGATCAGGGCGGAGTGGTATTGCCAGGTGGGGTGAAAGGCGTTCATATCTCTATCCATCCGGTGCAGGCGTACCACTAGGGCCAGCACCATGAGCAGCAGCAGGCAGAGGATTTCTGGTCGCATCCGCCGCGGCTGAGATGATGACATGGCCCCTCCACGGGGTTTATACCCCGGGAAAATTGAAAAGAAAAGGGGACGTTGCTTTAGTCCTCGATCTCCAGGGCGGCCAGGAAGGCCTCCTGGGGGATGTCCACTTTGCCGATGCGCTTCATGCGCCGCTTGCCTTTTTTCTGTTTCTCCAGCAGCTTCATCTTGCGGGTGATGTCGCCGCCGTAACACTTGGCCAGCACGTTCTTGCGCAGGGCCTTGACCACGGTACGGGCCAGCACCCGCTTGCCGATGGCCGCCTGGATCACCACCTCGAAGAGCTGGCGGGGAATCACCTTTTTCATGCGTGAAGTAACGGCGCAGCCGGCATGGTAGGCGTTGTCGTTGTGTACGATCATGGCCAGGGCGTCCACGGCCTCGCCGTTGATGAGGATGTCCAGTTTGATGAGGGGGGCTTCGCGGTACTCCTTGAACTCGTAGTCAAAGGAGGCGTAGCCCTGGGATATGGACTTGAGCTTGTTGAAAAAATCGTACAGCACTTCCGCCAGGGGCAATTCGTAGGTGAGGTGGATGCGCTGGTCGCTGATGTAATCCATCTTTTTATGGATCCCCCGGCGCGACTGCAGCAGCTTGAGCACGTTGCCCAGGTGATCGGCCGGGGTGATGACAATGGCCTCGATGATGGGTTCCTCGATGGTCTGGATGTGCTGGGGGGGCGGCAGCTGGGCGGGCGACTCGATCTCGAACACCGTGCCGGAGGTGTCCGTGACCCGGTAGCGCACCGAGGGCGCGGTGGTGACGATGGCCAGGTCGTATTCCCGTTCCAGCCGCTCCTGGATGATCTCTTTGTGCAACAGGCCGAGGAACCCGCAGCGGAAGCCGATGCCCAGGGCCGGGGAGGTTTCGGGCTCGAAGGTGAGCGATGAGTCGTTCAGTACGAGCTTTTCGATGGCTTCCCGCAGTTCTTCGTGGCTGGTGCTTTCACCGGGGTAGAAGCCGGCGAATACCATGGGCTGGGGCTCCTTGAAGCCGGGCAGGGGAGCCACCCGGGTCTCTTTGGCCAGGGTGACGGTATCGCCGATTTTGACTTCCGAAACGTTCTTGATGCTGCCGATGATGTAGCCGACTTCTCCGGCGGACAGCGAGCCCAGTGGGGTCGGTTTGGGGGTGTGCACGCCCAGCTCGTTGATTTCGTAAACCGCGTTATTGGAGAGGAACTTGACCCGCTCGCCTTTGCGCAGGCGGCCGTCGAGGATGCGCACCAGGATGATGACCCCGCGATAGGAATCAAACCAGGAGTCGAAGATCATGCCCCGCAGGGGCTTGTCCGGGTCACCTTCGGGGGGCGGAATCTGCTCGATGATGGCGGGGATGATGGTTTCCACGCCCTGGCCGGTTTTGGCGCTTACCTGCAGGGCTTCCTCCCGGGGGATACCGATAATGCTCTCCACTTGGTCCAGGGATTTCTCCAGCTCGGTGTTGGGCAGGTCGATCTTGTTCATCACGGGAATCAACGCCAGGTCGTTGTCCAGGGCCAGGTAGGTGTTGGCCACGGTCTGGGCCTCCACTCCCTGGGTGGAATCGATCACCAGCAGGGCGCCTTCGCAGGCGGCCAGGGAGCGGGAGACCTCGTAGGTGAAATCGATGTGTCCCGGGGTGTCGATCAGGTTGAGCTGGTAGGTCTCGCCGTCGCTGTGCTTGTAGGTCAGGCGCACGAAGTGGCTCTTGATGGTGATGCCCCGTTCCCGTTCCAATTCCATGGAGTCCAGGAGCTGCTCCTGCTTCTCCCGTTCGGGGATGGCGCCGGTGATGTCCAGTAGGCGGTCGGAAAGCGTGGTTTTGCCATGGTCGATATGGGCGATGATGGAGAAGTTGCGGATGTGTTTCATGTGTCGGTGTCCTTGTCGAGCAGTTGGGCGGCGCCCAGGATGCCGGCATCAGCGTGGCCTGCGGCCTCGATGCGGGTGCATTCCCGGGCGTGGCGGTGGAGGCGGGAATTCAGCTCCGCCCGGGCGGGCTTCAGGAGCGCTGCACCGGCCGCGGCCACGCCGCCGCCGATGGTGATGATGTCCGGGTTCAGGCAGTTGACGATATCGCAAATCAGGATGCCCAGGTAACGGCCGGCCCGCTCGAAGACCCGGCGGGCATCGGGGTCCCCGCTTTCCACGAGGTCGAAAACTTCCCGGGCTGAAGCAATGGGGGAATCGGGGCGGGCTTCTTGCCAGGACTTCAGGATGCCGGTCTCGGAGACCTCGGTTTCGGCGCAGCCGTTGCCGCCGCAGCCGCAGTCCCGGCCGGCGGGGTTGACCACCAAATGGCCCAATTCGGCGGCGAAGCCGCAGGCTCCGCGCCATGGCCGGCCCTGCAGGACAATACCGGAGCCCACGCCCGTACCCAGGGTCAAGTGAACCAGGCAGCCCGGCCGCGGGGCCGGCTGCACGGCCCAAGCCCCCAGGGCGGCGCAATTGGCATCGTTGTCCACGGCCACTTCCAGTGGAGTATGGCGGGAGAGTTCACTTGCGAAGGCCGTGCCGTTGAGGAAGAGCAGGTTGGGAGAGCGCACGATAACGCCGTCACTGCTGCGGATAAAGCCGGGGATGCCGATCCCCGCCGCGGCGATGCCCCACTCGTCGCGGGCCGTTGCGATCAAAGCGGAGGCGCATCGCAACAATTCCGGGGTGTCACCGGGGGTGGGTTCACGCCGCACCGGCGCCAGGATCCTGCCGTCGCGAACCGGTGCGTACTTGATGGCGGATCCGCCGATGTCCATGCCCAGTACGGTCATGGGCAGATCCCCCGGACGGCGTAGACCGAGGGTCCGAAAAGGATTGCGTTCAAACGATCCACGTTGGTGTTGAATTCCCGGGCACCCGGCAGGTCGGGCGGAACCTCCAGCAGGGCTTCTCCGGGGGGTGGCGGGCCGTAGAGGACATCCACATCGGCGAAGCCGCGGCTGTCCAGGAGAAACCGCATGAATTCCGGATGCAGGGGTTTGACGTGGGTGGCGTCTAGGAAAAAGATGCGGCTCAGGGCAAAGAGGCTGAGGGGGTTGATGGTTTCCAAAAGCAATACGCCCCCGGGTTTGAGCACCCGGCGGCAGTGGTTGATCACTTCCTGCAAAACTTCAGGCGGCAGGTGTTCGATTACTTGGGCGGAAAAGATGCCGCCCAACGATGCGTCCGGCCGCCCGGCCAACTCTTCCAGGATGTTGGCGCGACGGCAGGGCAGATTCCGCATGGCGGCTTCGTCCAGCATGGTCCGGGAAAGATCGATGCCCTCGATGTTCCGGCCCGCTTCCTGGAGCAACTCCACGAATTCCCCCCGCCCGCAGCCCAGATCCAGCAGGGGCTCACCGGCGGGCAACAGCTCCACGTAGCGGGAGAGTTGCTCCCGGACGGACTCCCGGTCCCCCCTGAACCGCGCCTCGAAATCACTGTAGCGAAAAGTGTTGAGGCGCTCCCGGGCTTCCTCCACCTGGCCGCGTTCCCTTGGTCCGGCACCCGTGGCATCGATACGTTGTGCCAGGCGGTTGAGGGAATCCTCCAGGCTGAGGAACCCGGTGATAAGGGCGCGTACGTTGGCGTACTCCGCTTCCAGGGTGTCGATCTTCCAATGCAGGGAACGGAATACCTGAGAAGTGTGGTTGTTCGAATAGGCGTCCCATTCCCGGTCCTGGGCGGTGACCAGTTCAACGATGTCCTGGTGCAGGGTGTCGAGCAATTCCTTGGCCCTGCTGCGGTGTTTGCCCCGCAGGCCGTCGGCCAGGAGGTCTCCCAACCGGGTCAAAGTGTCTTTGAGCTTTTCCTGCCGCTCCTGCCGCTTTGCGATCCGGGCGTCAATCGTCCTTCGCATGCGTATTTTTGCCCTCTTCGTCGCCTTTGTCTTTGCGTGAGAGGGAATCCTTGAAATTCTTGATGCCTTCGCCCAGGCCGCGGCCCAGGTCCGGCAGTTTCCGCCCGCCGAAGAGCAGGGCGACGATAAGCAGTATTAACAGTATTTCCCAGATTCCGAGGCTTCCGAACATGGTGTCTCCTTATGCCCGCATTCTAGCTTTAGGCGGGGGTGGTGTCAAGCCGGGACGGGCGGGCACTCCAGGGGCACGGCCCCGGTGAGGCGGGCGAATTCATGCAAAGCCAGGTGGGTGGTGTCCTCCGCCCGGGGATCCTCGGGGTGGAAGAAAAGTACGTGGATCAACACCCGGGTGGACGCGGTTACGCGGGTACGCGCCGAGTCCGCCGAGGGATTGCCGAAGGGGCCGGCTTCGTCCCGCAGCAGGGGCTTGCCCGCCAGGGCGATCCAGCCGCGGCCGATGCCCGCGTAGCCTTCGTCTTGCGCGCCGGCGGCCGCGATCATGTCGCCGCGGATCTTTTCCGCGTCGTAAAGGCCGAAAGAAACCTGGAGCTCCAGGGAAAGGAGGTTGGTGGCATCCACCGCGGGATGCACCCGGGGAAAATCCAGTCCCTTGCGGATGCGCCGCCACAAGGCTTCAGAGGAAGGGCGGTGCCGGGTGGGGTCGATGCCGAAGCCGTGGTAGAGCCGGCGGCTATAGGTGAATCCCCGGGGCGGAGACGCGGCGTTCCGTACCTCTTCGCAGACCCCGGCGATGCGGGCGGAGTCGATTTCCCGGGGCGGCCGGGTCAGTTCAAAGGCGTTTACCCCCAGGAGCAGGCGCTGGGGCTCGGTGTTGACCAGGGCGGGCAGGTGCACGGGCGTGCTCAAGTGTTTAGTTCCCCGAGTCGCCGTAGTGGCGCTGGAGCCAGTCACGGTAAGCACCGCTGCGGATGCGTTCCACCCATCCGCTGTGGTCCATGTACCAAGACACGGTGCGTTCCAATCCCTGGATGAAGTCCACCCTGGGGCGCCAATTCAGCTCTTTCTGGATGCGGCGGCTGTCAATCGCGTAGCGTTGATCGTGTCCCGGGCGGTCCTTGACAAAGGTGATCAGGTCGCGGTGGCGGTCCAGGGGCGTGCCCGCGGTGCTTTTGGCGCCGGGTTCCAGCGGGGTGAGGGTGTCAAAGATTTCGCAGAGGCGGTGGACCACTTCCAGGTTGGAGAATTCCGCGTCCCCCCCAACGGCCCAGGTGGTGCCAACGGTCGGGGCGGTGAGGATGCGCCAGATGGCTTCGCAATGGTCTTCCACATACAGCCAGTCCCGTACGTTGGCCCCGTCTCCATAGACGGGCAGGGGGTGGCGGCGGGTGAGGTTATGGATCATCAGGGGGATGAGTTTTTCAGGGAACTGAAAGGGCCCGTAGTTGTTGGAACAATTGGACAGGGTGACGGGCAAGCCGTAGGTGTGGTAGTACGCCCGAACCAGGTGGTCCGCCGCGGCCTTGGATGCGGAGTAGGGGCTGTGGGGATCGTAGGGGGTGTCCTCGCGGAAGCGTCCCTCCGCTCCCAGGGAGCCGAAGACTTCATCCGTACTTACCTGGTGGAAGCGTACGTCCCTGCGCTCCCGCCAAGCGGCGCGGGCGGCTTCCAGCAGGCGGAAGGTCCCCTCGATGTTGGTGCGCACGAATTCACCCGGGGAATGGATGGAACGGTCCACGTGGGATTCCGCGGCAAAGTGCACCACCGTGTCCACATCGTGTGCCTGCATCAGCCGGGCCACCAGTTCCGGGTCGGCCACGTCGCCGTGCACGAAGGTATAGCGCTCGGCGGTGGACGCGTCCAGGTCCTCAAGGTTCTCCGGATTTCCCGCGTAAGTGAGGCGGTCCAGGTTGATTATCCGGCCGTTGAATTCTTCACGTTTCAGCAGGAAGCGGATAAAGTTGCTGCCGATAAAGCCGCAGCCCCCGGTGACCAGGAGCGACTTCAGGGCGGGTCTCATATCGCCCCCGTGCCGTCGCCGCCGTTGGCCAGGTCCAGCAGGTAGCGGCCGTACTCGTTGTGCTTGAGCGGCGCGGCCAAGGCTTCCAGACGGGCGTGGTCGATCCAGCCTTTGCGGAAGGCGATCTCTTCGATGCAGGCGATCTTCATACCCTGGCGTTCCTGGATAGTCCGGATAAAGGAGGCTGCGTCATGCAGCGAGTCGTGGGTGCCCGTATCCAGCCAGGCGAAGCCGCGGCCCAGGCATTGTACCCGCAGTTCATCGGCTTCCAGGTAGCGGCGGTTGAGATCCGTGATTTCCAGCTCACCCCGAGCCGAGGGCGCCAGGGCGGCGGCGTGTTCCACGACCTGGCTGTCGTAAACGTAGAGGCCGGTGACGGCCCAGCGGGAGCGCGGCTTGGCGGGCTTTTCCTCAATTGAAGTGGCTTTGCCGTGCGCGTCCAGGGTGACCACGCCGTAGCGTTGGGGATCCCTGACGGCGTAGCCGAAAACCACGGCCCCCTTTTCCAGGCTTACCGCGGATTCCAGGTGCTTGACCAGGCCCTGACCGAAAAACAGGTTGTCCCCCAGGATCAGGGTGGCCGGTCCCCCCGCCAGGAAAGAACGGCCTATGCGAAAGGCGTCGGCGATGCCCCGGGGTTCGCTCTGGGGGGCGTACTCGATATGCAGACCCAGATCATTGCCGTTACCGAACAGGGCTTCAAAGGCCGGCAGGTCGCGCGGGGTCGAAATCAGCAGGATCTCCCGGATCCCCGCCAGCATGAGTACGCTGAGGGGGTAGTAGATCATGGGTTTGTCGTAGACCGGCAGCAACTGCTTGCACAGCGGCCGGGTAAGGGGGAAAAGACGGGAGCCATGTCCTCCCGCCAGAATGATGCCTTTCATGATGGCCTCCTGGATTACTCCACGGTAACCGACTTGGCCAGGTTGCGTGGCTTGTCGATGTCGCGCCCCTTGTGTTGGGCGATGTAATAGGCGAAAAGTTGCAGCGGGATGATGTTGAGAATGGGTTGCAGGATCTCGATGGTGCGCGGCACCACGATCACGTCGTCGGCGATGCGGTTCACCTTGCCCTTGGCTGCGTCGGTCACCACCAGTACGCGCCCGTTGCGTGCCTTGATCTCCTGGATGTTGCTGATCATCTTCTCGTAGACCGAGTCCACCGGGGCGATGGCGACGGTGGGGAATTGCTCGTCGATGAGGGAGATGGGGCCGTGTTTCATTTCCCCGGCGGGATAGCCCTCGGCGTGGATGTAGGAGATTTCCTTGAGCTTGAGGGCCCCCTCCATGGCCGTGGGGTAGTTGAGCATGCGGCCGATAAAAAGGAAATCACGGTAATCCGTGTACTTCAGGGCGATCTCATGGATCTCCTCGGCGTGCTTCAGGATTTGACGGATCTGGTCGGGCAGGCGCTTGAGGGCGCTGATGATTTCGAATCCCTGGTTGAAGGAGAGGTCCTGGTAGCGGCCGATGAGCAGGGCCATAAGGGTCAGGATCACCAGTTGGGAAGTGTAGATCTTGGTGGAGGCCACGCCGATCTCGGGTCCGGCGTAGTTGTACACCCCCGCCTCGGTGAGCTGGGCGATGGAGGAGCCCACCACGTTGACGATGCCCAGGGCCAGGGCGCCCTTGCGATGGGCTTCCTTGATGGCCGCCATGGTGTCCGCGGTTTCTCCGGACTGGGAAACGGCGATCACGGCCACGTTCTCATTCAGGCGCTGACGCCGGTAGCGGTACTCCGAGGCCAGGGCGGTCTCCACGTTCAGGCGCGTGAGGTTCTCAAAAATGTACCGGCCCACCAGGCCCGCGTAGTAGCTGGTGCCGCAGGAGACGATGACGATCTTGTCGATGGTCTTGATGCGGTCCAGTACGGGTTCCAATCCCCCCAGCTTGGACACACCCTCGTTCTCGATCAGGCGGCCCCGGAAGGCGTTCTCCACGGATTCCGGCTGCTCGAAGATCTCCTTGAGCATGAAGTGGGGAAACCCCTTGCGATCGATGGTGAAATGATCTTCGTCCATGATCTCAATGCGTTTTTCCAGTATTTCGTTGCGTACGTTCTTGATGACGTAGCCGTCGGAGTTCAGTATGGCGATCTCATCGTCCGCCAGGTAGATCATGCGGTTGGTGTACGGGCTGAGGGCGTTGCAGTCGGATGCGGCGAAGTACTCGTCGTCTCCCACGCCGATGATGATGGGGCTGCCGCGGCGGGCCACGATGATCTTGTGGTCGACCTCCGCGTGGATTACGGCGATGCCGAAAGTGCCGACCATGAAGTTGAGCGACTTGAGCACCGCTGTTTCCAGGTCACCTTCGAAGTGTTCCTCCACCAGGTGGGCGATTACCTCGGTGTCGGTCTCCGAGTGGAACTTATGCCCCTTCTGGATCAACTCGTTGCGGATCTCCACGTAGTTCTCGATAATCCCGTTGTGCACTACCGAGATCTTGCCGGTGCAGTCCGTCTGGGGGTGGCAGTTTTGTTCGGACGGCTTGCCGTGAGTGGCCCAGCGGGTGTGGGCGATGCCGAAGGTGGCGTCGGCCTTGACCCCCACTTTCTTTTCTTCCAGGCGCGCCACTTTGCCCACCGAGCGTACGCTGACGGTGCGGCCCTTGTCTATCACGGCGAATCCCGCGGAATCGTATCCGCGGTACTCCATGCGCTTCAGGCCCTCCATTAGGATGGGCAGGGCCTGCTGGCGCCCGACGTAACTGATGATTCCACACATGGTTTCCCTCCCGGAGATCAGAATGTGGTAAGTGACCGGCTGCCCAGGGGGTAGACCTGGAAACCGATTCGCCTCAGGGCTTGATGGTTGAGTATATTGCGTCCGTCAAATATAAATGCGGGTTTGAGCATGGACTTGAAAATCCTTTCGAAATCGAGTTCCCGGTACTGCCGCCAATCCGTGAGAACGGCCACGGCATCGGCCCCCTCGGCCGCGGAGTAGGGGTCGGGGGTGAAGGTGACTTCGCCGTTGATGTCCGCCAGGTCTTTGCGCGCGTTGGCCAGGGCCTTGGGGTCCGTGACGGCCAGCCGGGCCCGTTCCTCCACCAGCATGCGGGCCACGGTGATGGCCGGAGATTCGCGGGTGTCCCCCGTATCGGCTTTAAATGCGAAGCCGAACAAGGCGATCTTTTTGCCCGCCACGGTGTTGAACATCTCCTTTACCATGCGGCGCACGAAACGCTGCATCTGGAATTCGTTCATGCGCACCACCATCTCCCAGTAGTCCGCCACTTCGTGCAGGTGGTAGGAGCGGGCGATATAGACCAGGTTGAGGATATCCTTTTTAAAACACGATCCGCCGAAACCAACGCTGGCGTTGAGAAATCGCGGGCCGATGCGTGAGTCGCTGCCCACGGCGCGGGCGATCTCGCTCACGTCGGCATCGGTCTCTTCGCACAACGCGGAGATGGCGTTGATGGAGGAGATGCGCTGGGCCAGAAAGGCGTTGGCCACCAGTTTGGACAATTCGGAGGACCAGACACTGGTGAAGAGGATGCGTTCATCCGGCATCCAATGGCGGTAGATGTCCGCGATGGCCTGGGCGGCGGCGCGGCCGGTGTCCGTGTCATGGGCGCCGATGAGTACACGGTCGCCCTCGAGCAGGTCGCGCACGGCCGTGCCTTCGGCCAGAAATTCCGGGTTTGACACCACCTCGAAGTGGCGGCCCCGGGTATTGGCCCTGAGGATGCGCTCCATGGCCTCGGCTGTCCGCACCGGCAGGGTGCTTTTCTCAACGATGATCTTGTCGCCCTGGGCATGGGTTACGATCTCGTGGGCGGTGCGTTCCCAATACTGCAGGTCAGATGCCATGCCCATGCCTTCGCCGAAGGTCTTGGTGGGGGTGTTGACGGACACGAAGATGATGTCCGCGCTGCGGATGCCCGCCGCAATGTCCGTGGAAAAGAAGAGGTTGCGTCCCCGGGCCTGGCGTACCACGTCGTCCAGCCCGGGTTCGTAGATGGGCAACTCGTCGGAGTTCCAGCCGGCGATGCGGTCGGGATTGATGTCAACGACGTCAAAGCGGTATTCCGGGCATTTCAAGGCCATGACCGCCATGGTGGGGCCGCCGACGTAGCCGGCGCCGATGCACAGAATGCGTTTGGAATGACTCATGGGTACCTCGCAGCCTTTCCCAGGTTGTTCATGCCGCCTTGCGGTAGGTTTAAGTCAACTCTCCCTGGATAGGGCAGAATTATAGAAGGCGGGAGCGGGGAAGTCAACCCGGCGCGGGTTGCCGCCTTCCGGGGGATCGTGTATAATGGCGCCATTATGAACTCCAAATCCCTGATCACCTTTGTGGTTGCATGGCTTTTTCCCGGGGCCGGGCACTTCATGCAGAAGCGCTGGCTGCGCGGCGGCGTCTTCCTGGGCGGCACGGTCCTGCTGTTGGCGCTCGGGGTATGGATGCAGGGCAAGTTCTACACCGTTGACAGCACCTACCATCCGCTGATGGTACTGGGGCTGCTCGGCGATCTGGGAAGCGGCGTGTTTTACTTCCTGATCCGTCTGCTGGGCATGGAAGCGGGCAACGTACGCGCCGTAACCCACCACTACGGCACAACCTACCTGGTGACCGCCGGATTGCTCAACTACCTGGTGGCCCTCAACGCCTCGCGCTACGTCATGGAAAAGGAGAAAGGGGAATGATCTTCCGCAGTCACCTGTTGTCCATGGTCGTATACGCCTTCATCGTGGCGGTGATGCTGGGTTTCCTCAAGTACGAGACTCCCCGCCAGGTCTGGCGCTACAGCCTAAAACTCTTTGTTTACATGGTGGGCGGGGTTATCGTGTTCAGTTGGATCATGTACTTTGTCTGATCCAATCTTAAAGTTGAAAAGTTGAAGAGTTGAAGAGGGAAGAAGTTAAGAAGAGTAGGGGCGGTTTTCAAACCCGCCCAAGGTCGGGGCACGGCGTACCGTGCCCATTGACGCGACCCTCCTGATCGGCCGCCATTATCAACCGTGGAACATATGGAAATTCGAGGAAATAAACAGGGCGTTGTCATATCGCTTTGCCGCTGGCTGCCCCCAATAGCGCTTTACGGTGTGATGTTCTGGTTCTCCGGCCGTTCCCAGGACAGTTTGCCGGTGCGGATCCCCGATGTGATTCCCCATTTCCTGGAGTTCCTGGCGCTGGGCTTTCTTTTGGCCCGGGCCGCCCGGCCCCGCAGGCGGAGCGCCTTGATGCTGCTCTTTCTCGTGGCCATGGTGCTGGCCCTGGGGGATGAATTCCACCAGTCCTTCGTGCCCACCCGGGTATGTTCCCTCAAGGATTTCCTGGTGGACTCCCTGGGCGCCCTGACGGGGATCTATCTGTGGGGAAAGTTGAAGCGTTGAAGCGGGAAGACGTTCCAAATGTAGGGACGGATTATGAATTTATGAATTTTTTCCTCTTGAGCATTCTAACGGATAAGCAGTTGGGAAAGGAGCAGGTTCAGGAAAAATGAAGTGAAATGGGTTGTTTCGAATAAAGTCGTTCGGGCGAAACTGATAAATTCATAAATTCATAATCCGTCCCCAGGGGGGGAGGGGCTAGAAACGGTAGCCCAGGCCGCCGCAGATATAGAAACCGCCCAGGTCGCGCTCCGGATAGTAGATGATGCCCGAACCGTCTTCACTGACGGCTTCATCGGGGCTGATCTTGAGGAAGGTGAACCGCCCCTGGGCGAAAGCGAAAAGTCCCCGGGTCACGTAGAACCGCAGTCCCCCTTCCAAGAAAAAGCCCACCTGGTTCTTTTTGAAGGTGAAGGTTTGCGCATTGATGTCGATCTCGTCGGTCACCATGTAGTAGCCGGCGCCGAAACCGAAGTGGGGTTCCATGCGGTGACCGCTCAGGCGTACGCGCATACCCGCCTCGACAGGTACGATGCGCAGGCTGGTCGCTTCTTCCGTAAGCGTGGTTTTACCGGTGACTTTGAAAAGGTCGGTGTGAACAAAGATATCGACAAAGTTTCCCAGGCCGTAGGCCAGATCCAGGCTGTAGGCCAGGTTGTTTTTGCCGTAAAGGGATTCGGCGATATCTTCGTTGATGGAGCGCATGCCCGCGCCGATGCAAAGGCTGAAGTCGCCGTCGCCGAAGGTTGTGCCGTTTTCAGTTGCGTTCAGACCGGGAGTCAAGGCCAGCAGGCCGATGATCAGGACGCCGAGCAGATGTTTCATGTTGCCTCCTGTGGCCGCGACCAGTTGGGGCGCGGATTGAAAACAGGGAAGCGCTATGATAGCATTCCCAAGTAGAAAAAGCAAACGGAGAGATGTGTTCATGCCTTTTCCCGGAATCCTTGAATTCCTGACCGGCCTGGGGCTGGGATTGCTGCTGGCCGCCTTGGTTTCGCGCCTGCTGCTGAAGCGGGAGAGGGAGCGGGGGGAATTGGAGTCCCGCATGTTGCGCCGAAATTTGGAGGAAAACCAGGCAGCTGCCGGGGAGTTGGAACGCGCCCGTCGCGACCTGGCGGTCATGGCCCGTGACCTGGAGAACGAGCGCGGCAACGCGGCGGAAAAAATACGCCTGCTTGAAGAGGCACGGGAACAACTCTCCCAGTCCTTTAAAGCCCTGAGCCTGGAGGCCCTCAAGAGCAACAGCCAGAGCTTCCTGCAATTGGCGGGTACGCAGATGCAGCGCCTGCGTCAGCAGGCCGATCATGACCTGGAGAAACGTCGCGAAGAAGTGGACCAGCTGGTCAAGCCCATCCGCGAATCCTTGGAAAAAGTGGACCGGCATATCGCGGACGCCGAGAAGCAGAGCGGGCAGGTCTACTCCGGACTCACCGACCAGATCCGCTCCCTGGTGGAGACCCATCGCCACTTGCGTGACGAAACGGGCCGGCTCTCCAGGGCCCTGCAAACCCCGGTGGTACGCGGCCGCTGGGGGGAAATCCAGTTGCGCCGGGTGGTGGAATTGGCGGGGATGTTGGAGTACTGCGATTTCCAGGAGCAGGCCGTGGCTCCGGGTGTGGATTCGCGCCTGCGGCCTGACCTCATCGTGCGCCTGCCCGGGGAAAAAGTCCTGGTGGTGGACGCCAAGGCGCCCTTGAAAGCCTATCTCCAGGCGGCGGAAACCGCGGATGAAGAGGAGCGGGCGGTCCACATGCAGGAGCATGCCGACCTGATCCGCCGCCACCTGCAGCGGCTGGGACAGAAAGCCTATTGGGAACAGTTTTCCCCCACCCCGGAGTTCGTGGTCCTATTCTTGCCGGGAGAGAACTTCTTTTCCGCCGCCCTGCGTCAGGCACCGGAACTCATCGAGTACGGTGTGGAAAACCGGGTGATCCCCGCCACGCCCACCACGCTTATCGCCCTGCTGAAGGCCGTGGCCTACGGATGGCGCCAGGACCGCCTGGCGCGCAACGCCGACGAGATTTCCCGGCTGGGTCGGGAATTGTACGACCGCATCCGCACCCTGGCCGGGCATTTCGCGGACCTCAAGGGGGGCTTGGAGCGGGCCGTGCAATCCTACAACCGCGCCGTGGGTTCGCTGGAGGGCCGGGTACTGGTCACGGCCCGGCGGTTCCGGGAACTGGGGGCGGCCCCGGAGCAAAACCTGCCGCCGGTGGAACCGGTGGAGAGTGCCCTGCGCTCCCCGGCGGAACAAGACGAGTGACCTGTGGTCAAAAAGCCACATTTGGGAAAAAGTTACCCGTCGCCCGCTTCCCAAGTACAAATCCCCTTTGAAAAACCCCAACAGAAAGGGCTTTTTCGCCTGCCCGGCCGTTGGAATCCAACTTGCTTTCGGAGGTGACATGAAGATGTGTGCACATCGCAACCGTGGTTTCACCGTGGTGGAGCTGTTGGTGGCCCTGGTGATCTTCGGGCTGCTGGCCGTCCTGGCCGTCAATATGGGGCGCAGCTCCATGCAGCGGGCCACTTTCACCAGTGCGGTCAACACTTTCGTGGCTGACTTCTCCGCCATAAAGCAGAAAGCCACCATGGAGAACCGCTACATGGTGATCGATTTCAACAGCGGCGGCACGGGCTACACCATCCGGCGCCAGCGCAGCCTGGACAACTTCGCCAATTGGGATACGGTGCGCACGGTGACCCCAATGGAGGGGAAGCCTTTTTTCCTGGCCGGTGACGCCGACGACTTCATGGTCAACTCCACGGGCGGAGTCTTCGCTTTCCCCATGACCGGCAGCGTACCGCAACCCATCCAGGTGATCATGAGCTTTTTCATCTACAAGCCCGGCACAAGCCAGGTGGATTACCAGCGGCAGGTGCGCATTTTTCCCACAGGAGGGATCAAAATTGATGAGTAACAAAGGCTCGACGTTAATGGAGATCCTATTGTCCATCGCCCTGGTGGCTTTTGTGCTGGTGGCGGTTCTGACGGGGTTTACCCAGCAACAGGTCTCCACGCAAAAGAACTTCAGCAAGAACCTGGCGGTCACCCTGGCCGAGGACGTGCTGGAGCAGACCATCAAGTTTCCGGCCGCGCAGATCCTGCCCGGTACCACGGTGGAGTACATCGTGCCCACCGGCGGCACTTATACCGTTCACGATTCGGAACCCTCCCACCCCGACCGCCTGCGCCGCACCACCACCATCACGGCGGCGGGCAACCTCGTGGACGTGAGCGTGCGGGTGGATTACGGTTACACCCGCGGCCAATACCCCTTTTCCGTCACCCTGTCCACCCGTAGGGGGAATTGATATGAAACGCCACGACAGTGGTTTCTCTTTGGTGGAGTTGATGGTGGTCATGGCCCTCTCCCTGGTGATCCTGGGCGGGGTGTACATGTTGATGATGCAGTTCGGTCAGAGCGCCCAGACGGAGAACGCCCGCATCAGCCTGCAACAGGAAGCCCGCTACATGCTCTCCTCCTTCAACACGGAATTGAAAAACGCCGGATCCATCCTTTCCATCGCCGACAACGGCGCTTTCCTGGGGGCAACCGCGCATTTCATCGGGGTGACCCCCCTGAACAACACCACCTACCCCGACGGCATCATCCTGGCCAGCGGTGACCCCATCGCCGTGACCAACCTGACCCAGGCCTTTTCGCCCAGCGGCGGGACGACCCTCAGTGTGGCCGATACCACGGTGGACAGCAGCCTGGCTTTCGATGCCTGGAAGGGCGGCGATATCGGCATAGTGGTGGCTACGGACGGCTACTACGTGTTCGAAGTGGACCGCACCACGCCGCCGACAGCTTCCACCATCACGGTACGCGCCACTTCGGTCTACCATTCGGGGCTGCTGAACATGGCGGGTTTCCAGGACACTGAGGCCGCCACCACGGGAGACCAGGTGGCTTACCCCATAAACGCGCCGGTGGTGCGCCTGGCCAGTTTCAGCATCTACGTGTTCCGGGACGTTTACTCCACCACGGAGAAGCGCATGGTGCGCCAATTGCTGCGCATCACCGACGCCCGGGGCAACAGCGACCCGGTGGCCAACAACAGCGACGGCTGGGGCGTGGTCTCCGAGAACATCCACAACCTGCAGGTGGCCTATTCGGCCTATCCCAACTGGCCGGAAGAGACCGGGGCGGTGCATTACTTTGACGGCAATTCCACGGCTACCCTCACGGACCTCAAGGACGACCTGCGCCTGAAGCGGGTCAAGCAGTTCACCGTATGGGTGGTGGCCCTCACCGATGAGTTCGGCGGCGTGGGCGAAGCCATCAACCAGGTCCCCGCCCTGGGTGACGCCCCCGCGGCCACCCTGCCGGCGGGCAAGTACCGCTACAAGCTGTTCCGTTTCCATACGGAACCGCGCAACTACAACGTGGCGATCTAAATTTATGCAACCAAGGGAACGATCCATGAAACCAATTCGAAAAATACGCAGGGACGGCGGCAGCATCCTGCTGCTCACCGTCATGGCCGTGATGATCCTGTCCATACTGGTGGTGGGGCTGCTCACCGTGGGCACCACGGAAGTGCAGACCACCCACAACCATTACCTCAACAAAGTGGCCTATTACGGCGCATTGGAGGGGGTGGAGTTGATCCGTGACGAGATCTTCCGGCAACCCCAGCCGGAGTACGTCACCACCATCAACCGTGACCTGTACGCCACCCGCAGTGACCAGGGCCCCTTAAAGGAGGGCTACGTCACCGGCACGTTGCGGGACCTGCTGGCCGGTACGTCCCAGCCCGTGGGGGTGTTCAGGGGCTTCCAGCCACCGCCTTTCCCGGGGATCTCCCTGGGCAGCATCACCAGCATTTCGCCGGTGGTGTGGAACGTGACCGTCTCCTCGGAGATCCGCGCCGGCAGAACACGCGCCTACTCGGAGATCCAGACGGGGATCTACTCGGTGTTGACCGTGGGGTACTAGGTACCCGGGAGGAAGAGATGAAAAAAACAATCCTGATAACCATACTGGCCGTCCTGGTGGTCGCTTTCACGGCGCCGCGACTGGATGGCGACGACAAGGAACTCTTCATGGGCGTCAACGTGTCCCAGAACACGGTCAAGCCCAACGTCATGATCCTGGCGGATACCTCGGGCTCCATGAACAACCTCATCTGGTACCCCAAGCTCGGGCTGGACGGCGAAGAGGGCACCGCCGACGACGGCTTCAACCCGCGGATCAGCTACTCGGGGACGGTGAACAGCTGGACCTACTATGACGCTTCAAATTACTACCAATATGAGTTTACAGGCAGCGGCACTTGGTACTCTAGCTCTCAATCCACCAAGTGGTACGGCCGTTGGCGGGACGGCACCACGGCGCGCAGCTACAGGTGGAGCGACCTGGATGACAGCAACAACATCACCCACATCTACGAGGTGGATGGCGTCAACATCCGCACCGGCTCGAATCCCAACAACTGGTCCGTGGGCGACTGGGTCATGTACCACAACCAGAACTCTACTACCCAGCGCTACGCCCGGGCCAAGATCGCCGCCAAGTACTCCGACGCCGCGGGCAACTGGCTGACCTTGAGCGATATCGAGGGCGGTACCATCGTGGGCAACAGCGACTGGGAACGGGTCTGGGTGGAACGGGTTCCGGGCAAGGTGCCCATCGTGGTGCGCCTCTACAGTGAATTAGACTCTGGGAATTCCACCCGCCTGGACGAGAACTACCTGAAATGGATCTTCCTCTACGCCTCTCTTGAACAGGTGGAAGCGGTTTCCCACCACTCGTTGTACGGCACCTTCGACGTCACCGACACCTCCCTGCTGGGGGCCACTTCCGTGTGCGATACCGGCGGCGGTGACGCCATGAAGCGCTTTACCCGCATCCAGGTCACCCGGGAGGTGCTCTGCCAGGTGGCCCGCAACTCCAATGCCACGGTACGCATGGGATTGTTCACCTTTGACGGCGGCGGCAACGATTACGGCAACGGCGGCAGAAAGGTGGAGAACCTGGGGGACAAGAGCGACAGCGCGGATCTGGAATCCTACCTGGGCCATATCTGGGGCATCGAGGGCGACTCCAACACCCCCGTGGCCGAGGCCCTGGCGGACGTGTGGGACTATCTGAAGCCCCACCCCCCGGGGGATGACGATCCCGATGAGTTCTGGCCCACCGACGTCCTCATCGACAACGGCACCATCAGTGCGGCCACCGCGGAATCACCCATCCAGTGGTGGTGCCAGAACAACTACGTGGTGGTCATGACCGACGGCGAGTCCACCCAGGACAACTTCGCCAACTCCAAGTTCAGCGGGTCGATTTTCACCAGTCCCGGTATTAGTCCGGTCAAGCGCAGCACCAATTGGGCCTCCTGGGCCGACGGCTGGGGCGACCTGGATGATAACGAAGCCTACTACGGGCGTCCCTCGGGGTACAACTCCTCCACCGCCCTATACTGTCCCCTCTGGTCCTGCTGGTTGACCAGCAACGGTACGGACTACCTGGATGACGTGGCCTACTTCCTGCGCAACCAGGACCTCTTCCCGGATGACGATTTCGGCACGGACACGGTGAACGGTTGGCCCGGGCCGCAGTCCATCTTCACCTACGTCATCGGCTTCAACCAGGACAACGACATGCTGCTGGAGACGGCGGTCAACGGCGACGGCGCCTACTATACCGCGGGCAATTTCGACGAGCTGGTGGCCTCCTTCGAGAGCGTGATCACCTCCATCCTGCTGCGTAACTTCGCCTTCTCCGCCATCACCGCGCCCAAGAAAACCGCCTCCATCGCCGCCGACGGCGTCTCCTACGTGGGCTATTTCATGCCCTCCCAGTCGGCCCCGGTGTGGGAAGGCCACCTGCTGGCCAACGAACTCATCGAACGCTGGGGTTTCGACGCCAACGGCGACGGCGAATACGCTTCCGACGAGATGTACGCCAGCGAGGCGCAGTGCGAGGGCGACAACCCCGGCGAGACCTGCTCCCGGGTTATCAACCTCTCCAACACGGAGATGTGGGACGCCGCCTCCAAGCTGGAAAACCGCAGCACCGACCGCAGTCTCTTCACCCACAGCGGTAGCACCCGCGTGGATTTTACCGCGGCCAACAAGGCCACCCTGGCCCCCATGATCGGTTGTACCGAGGCGCAGGTGGAAACCATCATCGCCAAGGTGGGCGGAAAAACCTTTGGCGATATTTTTCACTCGGATATCGGCTTCGTGGGCGAGCCCATGACGGGCAAGGCCTACCTGCAGAACCAGGATCCCGCCGAGTGCGGCGGCGATCCCACCACCGACGTGGATTGCTACGCCCATTTCGCCGCGGCCAACGCCTCCCGCACCCCCATGATCTACGTGGGCACCAACGACGGCTTCCTGCACAAGATCCGGGCCAAGAACGGAGTGGAAAAATGGGGTTTCGTGCCCGACGAAGTTCTGCCCACGCTCAAGACCATTGCTTTGGACAGCCAGCACGCCTACACAGTGGACGGCCGCATGCTGGCCGAAGACATCTACTACCGCAATGGCAACACCAATGAGTGGAAAACCATGCTCTTTTTCGGCCTGCGCCGGGGCGGTAATTCGTTCTACGCCCTGGACATCACCAATGCCGGCGCCAACCCCAAGGTAAAATGGAAGTTCTCCGACGCCACCTACAGCGGCGAGAGTTGGGCCAAACCCGTGGTGGGGCAGATCCGCTACCAGGACGGCGAAAACCTGTTGCAGCGTTGGGTGGCGGTATTCGCCGGCGGCTTCGGCGCCAATGCCGAGGTTTCTTCGGATTCACGGGGCAAATCGGTGTTCGTGGTGGATGCCTCCACGGGCGACCTGTTGTGGATGGCGGGGTACAACAACAGTGACGGCGCCGACGACGAGGAAACCACGGAGTACCTGGAACTGGGCACAACCGACGACATCCATTACCTCACCAAATCGCCGCTGTTCAACTTCGCCATCCCCTCGGCCCTCACCGCGGTGGACAGCACCAGCGACGGCATCCTGGACACCATCTACGCTGGCAACCTGGGGGGGCACCTCTTCCGCATCGACATCTCCGGTACCGACCGGGCGGACTGGAAGGTCTACCCCGTTTACGAGCATACCATTACCGACCTGGCCAGCGCCGCCATCGACTCCATCGGCTCCGGGGGCAAAATCGACGTGGGCGGATCCGCCGCCGGTTTTTCCGCGGGCTGGCCGGTGCGGGGCCTGACTTCCGGCGCCACCGGCTTTATCACCGAAGTGGAAGATACTCCCGACACCATTACCGTAACCACCGAGCGGGGTACGTTTCAGGCGGGGGAGACCATCAAGTCCCGGAACTACGCCCCCATCTACCTGCAGCCCGCGGTGGCCTTTGACAAGTGTTACCAATTGTGGGTTACCTTCGGCACCGGCGACCGCGACCGGCCCCGTACCAATCCGGGCGGGGGAAAGTATATCGCCATCCAGGGCAAAACCACCAACGGCGTAAAGATCGGCGACCTGCAGGTGCTCTCCCTGTCGGGGACGGACGACACCGAACTGGCGGAGACCACCCTGGACCTGGTGGCCAACAAGGGCTGGGTCCTCAACTTCCCCGGCGCCAAGGACAAGCTTTTCGATCCCGAGCCCCTGATCCTGCCCGACACTTACGGCACCCCCCATATCTACTTCAACACCTATACCCCCCCGGGAGAACAGACCGCTCAGCAGCAACAGCAGCAGATCTCCAACCCCTGCGCCGCGCCCGCGGAGGGCGACATGATGCTCTACGATATCGCTTTGTACTGTGGTCCCGATACCGTGGAGGGCGGCCGCGAAGAGGGCCGCATCGCCGGCGGCGGCATCTACCAGGGCAAGGAATTCGTCCAATATCTGGGTACCGGAGCCGTGGGCTCCGTGCCGCCCCTGGACCGGGTGGAAGCCAAGCGCCTGCCCTACCCGGGCGGCGTGATCTTTATCAAGGAGCGCAAACGATGAGCCTGCGGCTTTTGGCCGCGTTGGCCCTGGCTTTTTGCCTGATGGCCTGTGGCGGCGGGGGAGAAGACACCACCGCCCCCCCCCCGGCCCGGCAAGCGGCACCTCCCCCGGCGGCAGCCGCGGCTGAACCGGTGGATGAAACGGCGTCCGCGCCCGCTGATGAGGCGGCGGAATTTACAGACCTGTCGCAGCCGCAAGCAGGGGAAACGGACCCGGCCGAGGTGCGCCTGGCCGAGGTAAAACTGGGGCCCGAGCGGGTACGTCAGGATTCCACGCTGGAAGTAACCGTGGTGACCCGTCCACCCCGGGCCCCGGGGACCGCCGTGGTGGTCGCTTTCTGGATCAACGACCGCAAGGTGCAGGAAACCGCCGCCAGTACCCTGCCCGCGGGCAAGCTGAAAAAAGGCGACGGCGTGTTCGCCGACGTCATCCTGCTGGCCGGGGAGGCGGAGATCGACCGCCGGCGCACCGAACTGGTGCTGGTGGAGAACTCCGATCCCGAGATCGAGGCCATTGAGTTTCCGCCCATCAAGGGTCCCGGGGATTACGTGATCACCGTCAAGGCAGCGGATCCGGACGGTGACGAATTGGCCTACCAACTGGATGGCATCGACCTGCCCGCCTGGCTGCGCGTGGAAAGGGACGGCCGCATCTTGATGAGTCCCGGCGATGATCCACCGGAAATCCTGGAGTTCGAGGTGGTGGTGCGGGATGATGACGGCGGCGAGGCCCGGCGCAGCGTGACCTTGACCTTCAAACCTCCGCCGGCGGCGGGGGAGGAGGAGACCGCCCCGGAGGAAACCTGATGCGCAAATTGAGTGCTCTATTGGCGGTGGGATTTCTCCTGGCTGCATGCAACGGCGGGGGAGACAAGGCTGGCCCGGATAAAACATCCAGAGTCGCTCAACAAGCCAGACTATCCAAGGTGGTGATCGAGCCGGCGGCCCCGACAGTGGTTTCCGGGGTGCGGGCCCTGGTGCTATTTCATCAGGAATCCCGAAAGACCGTTCCTCTTATGTGTCAATGGTTCATCAACGGCAACCGGGTTGACGAGATTGATAAAACGGTGCTGCCTACAGAGAGGTATCGCCGGGGAAACCGGATTCATTGTCGCGTCCGTCCCCGGACCGGCGGAAAGTGGCTGAAGAGCGCGGTTGTGACGGTCGTTAACGCTCCCCCCCGATTCCGTCCCAAACCGGTGACTCCCTTCGACATTCCCGGCGAGTTTTTTCACCAGGTGTTCGCGGATGATCCCGACGGAGATCCCGTCACTTACCGCCTGGTCTCGCCTCTGGACCGGGGGGTTGACCTGGATGGGAAAACCGGGGTCATCCACTGGCGCATCGACGCCGTGCCGGAAGCACCTGCGCCCCCGCCGAATACGGCACGCCCGGCGGCGGAAGAGGGCCGTGCCGTCGCCGTACCGATGCCGGCGGTACCGGCTGAAATCCCCGAACAGGATGAAAACCCGTTTGTGGTGCGCCTGGTGATCGAGGCCGACGACGGCCACGGCGGCGTCGCCCGCCACGTATTGGTCCTCGACCTGCGCCGGGGGGTTGAACAGGTCGCCATCGACTAGACGCCATTGCGTCCCCGCCGGCCCGGCGGTATAATCTGGGCATGAAGCTCAAACGCCTGTTTACCGCTCCCCTTTCCGAGGCCCTGCGCGGGGTGATACGTGACCGGCGTGACCGGGAAACCATGCTGGAGGATTTGGAAGAGGCCTTGATCCTGGGGGACGTGTCCGCAGCGTTGACCGCCACGTTGTTGCGGGCAGCGGAAAAACGTACGGGCTATCCTTTTGAAGCCAACGCGTTCATCGGCGCCCTGCGGGATGAATTGACCTCCCTGCTGGCCGGAAACGGGGCGGAAGTGGGGCAATTGCCGCCGGGCAAACAGGTGATCCTGCTGGTGGGGGTGAACGGCTGCGGCAAGACCACCACTGCCGCCAAGATCGCCCATTATTGGCGCCAGCGGGGTCGCAACGTACTGCTGGGAGCCGCGGACACCTTCCGCGCCGCCGGCAGTACCCAGCTTTCCCTGTGGGGCGAACGCCTGGGGTTGCCCGTGGTGGGGGGGGAGCGCGGCGCCGACCCGGGATCGGTGGTGCACAACAGCCTCAATTCCCTGGTGAACCGCGATTTCGACCTGCTGGTGGTGGATACCGCCGGCCGGGTGCAGACACGGACGGGATTGATGCAGGAACTGGGCAAGCTCACCCGCATCGTGCGGGGATTTCTCGCGGATCAACCCCGGGAGATCTGGTTGGTGGTGGATGCCACCATGGGGCAGAACACCCTCGACCAGGCCCGGCGTTTCAACGAATTTTCCGGCATTACGGGCATTGTGCTCACCAAACTGGACGGCACGGCCAGGGGCGGAGCCGTGTTGAACATTCTCAACGAAATGAAATTGCCCGTGGTGTTTGCCGGCACCGGTGAAGGGGCGGAGGACCTGGAACCTTTCTCCACGGCCGCGTTTATCGAGTCCCTCTTGCCCCTGGAATCATGAATCGCAAACCCGCCGATATCAGCTGGATGCATCACGCCCTGGGGCTGGCCCGGCGGGGGCGGGGATTTACGGAGCCCAACCCCATGGTGGGTGCCGTGTGGGTCAAGGACGGCCGCATGCTGGCCGGGGATTTTCACCACCGCGTGGGGGCGCCCCACGCCGAGCGCCTGGTGCTGGAATCCGTCAATGCCCGGGGCGGGACCTTGTACGCAACCCTGGAACCCTGTGTGCACCACGGCCGCACCCCGCCCTGCGTGGACCTGATTCTGGCAAAAGGGGTGGAGCGGGTGGTGTCCTGTTGCCAGGATCCGGATCCCCGGGTCCAGGGCCGCGGTTTTGCCCGCCTGCGCGAAGCCGGAGTGGAAGTGGAGGCCGGCTGCCTGGAAGATCTGCACTCCCGGCTCAACCGCCGTTACCTGGCCTCCCGGCGGCGCGGTACGCCGTGGGTCACCCTCAAAGCCGGGCTCTCCCTGGATGGACGCATGACCGACGGGCGGGGCCGCTCACAATGGATCACCCCCGAGCCCATGCGAGCGGTCGCCCACAGCCTGCGAGGGGAATTTTCCGCGGTCATGGTGGGATCGGGTACCGCGCTGCAAGACAATCCGCGCCTCGACCTGCGTCACCCGGACTGGGAAGGCAAGGGCCACCTGCGGGTGGTTCTGGACACCCACAACGCCCTGCCGGAAGACCTGAAACTCTTCTCGGACCAGGAGCGTTTCCCCACGGCGGTTTTCAGTGCCGATACGGCCGCTGACCGTACGCCGCGAACGCCGGGACACGGCTTCGTTCCTCCGGGTCCGGATGGTTTGGACCTGGCGGCGGTGTTGCGGGAACTGGGCAGCAGGGAAGTGGGATCCGTGCTGGTGGAAGGGGGGCCCACCCTGATGAACTCGTTTATTACCCAGGGTTTGTGGGATGAAATGGTTCTTTTCAGCGCCGCCAGCCTGCTGGGTGGCGGGAACGCGCCGGGATTGCTTTCAGCGGCATTGCCGGTCAACAAACCCCTGCGCTTCAGCCGCTACCGCGTGTTTGAACTGCCCGGTGGCTTTGTGTTTCGGGGGTTGGCCTGATGTTTACCGGATTGGTGGCGTCCACCGGACGCCTGGTTTCCCTGGAACGCGGCGGGAGCCCCCGCCTGGTGGTGGAGGCGGATTTCGCCGCCCGGGTGTCCGTGGGAGATTCGGTTGCCGTGGACGGTGCCTGCCTCACCGCGGTAGCCATTGCCGGCCAGCGGCTGACCTTTGACCTGAGTGGCGAGACCCTGGCTCGTTCGCGCTTTGCGGACCTGGCGCCGGGGCGGCGAGTCAACCTGGAACTGCCCCTGCGGCTGCAGGACTTCGTGGGCGGCCACCTGGTAAGCGGTCACCTGGACGGGACGGCCCGCCTGCATTCGCGCCGTACCGGCAGGGGGGCGGAGCGCTTTACCTTTGTCTACGGTGAAAGCAAATGGCGGCCTTTTTTGTTGGACAAGGGCTCCGTGTGCATCAACGGAATCAGCCTGACACTGGTGGGCGTGGCGGGATCCCGTTTTTCCGTGGAGGTTATCCCCCAGACCCTGAAAACCACGAACCTGGACGACCTGCGCAAAGGCGAGCGTGTGAACGTGGAACTTGATTTGGTGGGTAAATACCTCTATAATTTTTTCTTAACCGGAAAATCCCATGGAAGATAAACAGTTAATCGATGTGTCCACCGCGGTGGACTACCTGCGCCGCGGGCGGATGATCATCATTACGGACGACGAAAACCGTGAGAATGAAGGCGATCTCATGATCGCCGCAGAGAAAGTGACTCCCGAAGCCATCAACTTCATGGCCACCCACGCCCGGGGCCTGGTATGCGTGTCCCTGACCCCGCAGCGCGCCGGGGAACTCAACCTGCCCCTCATGGTATCGGACAACACCTCAAACTTCGAAACCCCTTTCACCGTTTCCGTTGACGCCCGGGAGGGCACCACCACGGGCATCTCCGCCCATGACCGGGCCGCCACGGTGTTGCGTCTGGTGGATCCCGCAACCCGCCCGGAAGATCTGGCGCGGCCGGGCCATATTTTTCCGCTTCAGGCCCGTGAAGGCGGCGTCCTGGTGCGGGCGGGACAGACCGAGGCTTCCCTGGACCTGGCGCGAATCGCCGGCCTGAAACCCGCGGGAGTGATCTGCGAGGTCATGAAGGAAGACGGCACCATGGCGCGCATGCCCGACCTGGAGGCGTTCTCCCGGCAACACGACATCCCCATTATCACGGTGGAAGAGATCATCAAGTACCGGGTGCAACAGGAATCCCTGGTCAAGGAAGTGGCTGAGGCCACCCTGCCCACCCGCTGGGGATTTTTTACCATCAAGGGTTTCGTGGACGCCATCAACGGGGAAACCCACATCGCCCTGGTGCAGGGCGACGTGGCCGGAAACGAACCGGTGTTGGTTCGGGTTCACTCCCAATGCCTCACCGGCGACACCTTCGGATCCCTGCGTTGCGATTGCGGCAGCCAGCTCCAGGACGCCATGGAACGGATCACCAAGGAAAAACGCGGAGTGCTGCTCTACCTGACCAACCAGGAAGGCCGGGGGATCGGGCTCTTGGAGAAGATCAAGGCCTACAAACTGCAGGAACAGGGCCTGGACACCGTGGAAGCCAACCTGGAATTGGGTCATGATCCGGATCTGCGGGACTACGGCATCGGCGCCCAGATCCTTTCCCACCTGGGGTTGCGCAAATTGCGCCTCATGACCAATAACCCGGCCAAGTACATCGCCCTGGCCGGTTATGGACTGGAGATCGTGGAGAGGGTTCCCCTGGAAGAAGAACCCAACAAGGTCAACATGCGCTACATGAAAACCAAGAAAGAAAAAATGGGCCACTTGCTCGACAAACTGCAATGAACAACCGGGTCGCCAGCTTTCTCTCCCTGAGCGCATCCGAACAGATCCAGTTCCTAAAGGAAGGCGAGTTCAACCAATGGCCCGCGGCGGACCGGATTGGATTCCTCAAACGGGTGCTGCAATCCGAGACCTCTTCCAAGACCACGGCCAGTGCGTTGAAGTCTCTGCGCCAGCTCAAGTACCGGGACCGCTTCTTCTTTCGCCGTTTCCTGTACCACCAGGACAGTTCCGTGGCCAATGCAGCCCGCAAGGCCATGGAAAACAGCACCGTGACCCATGACAGTGGTGAGATCCGCCTGGCCGAAATGGTGCGCCGCGAAAGCCCGCCCAACCGCCCCTCAGTGGTGCGCAGCCTGTTGCGGGATTTAGACAGCATCAGTGAATCGATGCTGTTGTCGCTGCTGCAGATCGACGATTTTCGTGTGCGGGAAGAGGTGGTGAGCAACATCGACCCGGAAATCCCCCTGGACGAAGCCGTACTCGTGGACGCCGTTGATGGGGCCGTGTGGTTCGTGCGCAGCGCCGTGGTGCAGATCCTGGGCCGCCGCAACAGCCCCCTGCTGATCTCGCTGGCGCAGCGCCTGGTAACGGATACCAACGTGGACGTACGCCTCAACCTGGTGGAATCCCTGGCCAAATCGGCGAATGAGGCGGCCAGGCCGCTGCTGGAAACCTTGAGCCGCGACGCCAATCAATGGGTGAGCCGCCGCGCCCAGAAAGCCCTGAATTCCGAAGAGTAGGCCCGATCATTTCCCCGCTTCCCCTTGGGGACGGATTATGAATTTATGAATTTATAACTGTCCTGAAATCCGTTCCCGGAAAATGGATGATCAATAATCTTTAAATTGTGGATCTTTCAAATAGCGGATAAATTCATAAATTCATAATCCGTCCCCAAGCGGGGGTTATTCGACGGTGATGAGGATGTAGCGTTTCTTGCCCTGCTGCACCAGGAGGAAACGTCCATGCAGCAGATCCGCCGCCGTCACCCTGTGGTCGGGAGTGTTGATGCGTTGCTTGTTGATGCTCAGACCGCCGCTTTTCACCAGGCGTCGGACCTCACCCTTGGAGGCGAACACCCCGGTGTGGGTGGCCAGCATGTCCACTACGTCAACCCCTGCATTCAATCGCGGCCGTGCCAGGACGGCCCGCGGCACACCCTCCAGGGCGTCCAACAGGTCGGCTTCGGACAGGGACCTCAAGGTTTCCGTGGTGCCTTTGCCGAAGAGGATCTCCGAGGCCGCACGGGCGGACTCCCAGGCTGCCTCCGAGTGAACCATGGTCGTCACTTCACGCGCCAGACGCTGCTGCAATGCGCGACGATGGGGCGCCTGGCGGTGGGTCGCCGCCAGGGCTTCAATCTCCGCGATTTCAAGGTGAGTGAAGATGCGTATGTAGCGCTCCGCGTCTTCATCGCTGATGTTGAGCCAGAATTGGTAGAACTGGTAGGGAGAGGTGCGACGGGGGTCGAGCCACACGTTGCCCGCTTCGGTCTTGCCGAACTTGCGTCCGTCAGCGCGGGTGATGAGCGGGCAGGTGAGGGCGAAGGCTTCTCCGCCGACCTTGCGGCGGATCAACTCCGTGCCGGCCGTAATATTGCCCCACTGGTCCGAACCGCCCATTTGCAGGCGGCATCCATGGTGGGTGTAGAGGTGAAGGAAATCCCAGGCCTGGAGCAGTTGGTAGGAGAATTCCGTAAAAGACAAACCGCTCTCCAGGCGATTTTTGACCGACTCCTTGGCCATCATGTAGTTGACCGTCAAGTGTTTGCCCGCTTGGCGCAGGAACTCCAGCAGGTTGAACTTGCCCAGCCAGTCGTAGTTGTTGAGGATCAGGGCGGAGTTGCCCTTATCGGGAGAATTCTCTAGGAATTTCGCCAATTGCCGGGCAAAGGCATCCTGGTTGGCCCGCAACTCGTCGGTTTCCAGGAGGTTGCGTTCAGCGGACTTTCCCGAAGGATCCCCGACCATGCCGGTGGCTCCGCCGATCAGGGCGATGGGGCGGTGTCCCGCGGCCTGGAGGTGACGCAGCAACATGATGGAGACCAGATGGCCGATGTGCAGGGAGTCCGCGGTGGGATCGAATCCCACGTAAGCCGTTGTCATGCCCGCGGCCAGGAGTTCTTCCGTCCCGGGCATGATGTCATGGATCATGCCCCGCCGGCGCAGGGAGTCAACCAGGTTCTTTTCCATGCTGGCGCAGATCAGACCAGGCTGTGACCCAGTTCAATGGCCTGCATGTTCAGGTCCAGAAAGTCCGGCGGCGCCCAATTGCGGATGAAATCCACCATGTTGCGGTACTTGATGACGTCCGTCAGCTTCTGAGTAAGTGCCAGGGTGACCACTGAAGTCAGCACCACGTTGCCCAGTTGTTTCTTGGTCTCGTTGATGATGGGGATGGAGTGGATTTTCCATGAACGGGTATCGCCCAGGTCTTTGACCAGGTGGGAATCCACCACCACGATGGCATCGTCCCGCAAGCGGGATTTGTATAGGTCGAAGGGGACTTGGTAGGTACAGACAAAGAAATCGATGGCCGTGGCCTGGGGAAACATGATGGGTTCGTTCGAGAGGATGACGTCCACCTTGGTGGGCCCGCCGCGCACGGTGGCGGTATAAGTGGGGCTCTCCAGGGCGAATCCGTTTTCTTTCTGCACCACGATGTCCACCAGAAGGGCTCCGGCCGTGATGATGCCCTGGCCGCCCACGGCGCCGTAGCGGATCTCAAAGCGTTTGTTCAGGCAGCTCATGACTTCTCCTTTTTGCGGGCGTTGTTGCGTTCGGCCTGTTTCTTGGCCGCGGCTTCAGCCGCGGCCTGGGCGGCGGGGACGATGTGCTTGTAGTATAGGTCGGAGTACTCCAGTCGATTCGTATCTTCAGACAGAATGCCCGTCGGGTATTTATGGCGCCGCTCTTCCTCGGTCATCTTTTCGTATTGGGCCTTGCTGACGGTGCGTCCCTCGATCCACTTGGTCATGGCGATGGGATCCTTCATGCGGTTGCGCCGTCCCAGGTTGATGTGGCAGTTGCTGATCACTTCCACCACTGAGAATCCGCGGTGCTGGAATGACTTCTTGATGACTTCCTTTAACTGCACCGGGCGGTTGACCGTCTCCCGGGCCACGAAGGAGGCCTTGGAAGCTATGAGCAGGTTGGCGATGTCGAATTTGGGTTCGATGTTGCCGTAAGGCGTGGTTTCGGTAACGAACTTCTGGGGGGTCAGGGGCGATACCTGGCCGCCGGTCATACCGTAAACCCCGTTGTTGATCAGTACCAGGTTGATGCCGATGTTGCGACGGGCGGCATGGATGAGGTGGTTGCCGCCGATGGCCGTGGCATCTCCGTCTCCGGAGATCACCACCACCATTTTATCCGGCCGGGCCAGCTTGATGCCCGTGGCGAAAGTCAGGGCGCGGCCGTGGGTGGTATGCAGGGTGTTGGTGTTGAAGAAGGTGGGCATGCGTCCCGAACACCCAATGCCCGCCACGACCACGATATCGTTCGGGTCGAGTTCCAGGTCGGAGAAAGCCATGGCGATGCTTTTCAGCACCACACCGTCGCCGCAGCCGGGGCACCAGGGGGTGGGGAAGGTCCGGTAGCGGATATAGCGTTCGTAATGTCTCATGCTAAAACTCCTTGATCTGTTCCAAAATCTCCCCCGGAGTAAAGGGGATGCCGTTGGCCCGCAACAGGGCACGTTTTTCCACGTCGTCGGCGGCCACGCGTTCCATTTCGTAGCGGACCTGCCCCATGTTGAGTTCCACGGTCAACACCTTTTTGATGCGCGAGAATCGTTGGCGCAGGGCGTTCTTGGGGAAGGGCCACAAGGTGAGGGGCTGGAAAAGGCCGGCGCGGATGCCCATCTCCCGCGCCATTTCCACGGCGGGCAGAGCGGCGCGGGCGGACACGCCGAATGCGAACAGCAAGATTTCGGCGTCTTCCATGTAGTACTCTTTGTACTGGATGATATCGTCGAGGTAATGGTAGATCTTCTGCATGCGCAGGGTCTGCTGTTTCTGCACGGTTTTGGGCTCTGAGGTGGGCCAGCCGTGTTTGTCGTGTTCCAGGCCGTCGATGTGGATGGGATAGCCCTTAAAGAAATCCACCCGGTGCGGGTTTTCTCCGATTTCGCGGTCGTAGATGTCGAGATCCTTGATCTTGTGGATTTTTTCCTTGTAGATGTACAGGTCTTTCTTATAGGGGATCTCTATGTCTTCGTGGGCCTTGGCCATGACCTCGTCGTAGAGGACGATCACGGGGTTCCAGAAGCGCTCGGAGAGGTTGAAGGCCCGCACGGTCTCGGAGTAGAGCTCCGAGGCGAATGCGGGAGTGAGCACGATGATGGGATGATCGCCATGAGTGCCCCAACGGGTTTGCATCACGTCAGCCTGGGAGGGCTTCGTCGGCAGGCCGGTTGATGGTCCGCCGCGCATGACGTTGACGATTACCAGGGGGATCTCCGCCATAACGCCCATGCCCAGGTGTTCCTGCATGAGGGAAAAACCCGGACCGCTGGTGGCGGTCATGACCTTGCGTCCGGCCAGGGAAGCGCCGATGCAGGCACCCAGGGAGGCGATTTCGTCCTCCATCTGGATGAAATCCCGGCCCAGTTTGGGCATTTCGCGGGACATGTACTGGGCGATCTCCGACGAGGGCGTGATGGGATAGCCGGCAAAAAAGTTGCAGCCGGCGTCAATGGCCGCGCGGGCCACGATAATATTGCCTTGCAGAACTTTACGACGTTTTCCCATTGTCTTGGCCTCTCGTTGGTTTCTCGTAATTCACAAAAATGGCGAAATCCGGGCAGCGGCGCTCACACATGCGGCAACCGATGCAGTAGTCCGGTGCAACGACATTGACGGAAACACCGAACTTGCTTACCATGTTGTCTTCCAGTTCCAGGGTGCCGGTGGGACAGATGTCCACACACAGCCCGCAACCTTTGCAATATACCGATACTACGGTGAGGTCGTTTTGCTTGGGTGCGGGTTTGCGTTTCTCCCGGCGTTCCCTGGCGGCCTGGTTGAGTTCTTTTTCAAACTTCTCCATGGGACACCTCTCGGTCTTTGGAAATGGGAGTGGTGAAATGGACGGGCATCTAACTGATAGCAGTCCTCAGCCCCGGAAACGGAGAGAGCATGGTGGATGTTTCATCAGATCCCTGTTGGGGTGTAGGGGCTGTCGGGAATGAGACGGCTTTGTGTCCGCCTCCGTGGTGGGGCTCTCCTTGGCGATCATGGCTCCTCCAAGTCGTGGATTGTAGCACAATCGCCAAGGGAAAAAAACGTCAACAAAGCACTTTTTTCATTTTTTACCTTGTCCCGGGAAACCTTGGTTGACTTAACCGGAAGGTTTACCTAACATAATTTCAGAGGTGGCCATGAGATTTGCGCAAAGGGCGTTTGGCATATGGCTGCTGGCCGCCGCATCCATGCTGGCCGCGGCTACAGGTGAGGTGCGGGGATACTTGACCACCGGAGCCTGGTATCCCCGGGATCCCGGGCAACTCAACCGGCTTCTTGACGTTTGTTTCCAGGGTGCCCGTACCGTATTCCCGCCCGCCGCCGTGCGCGGACTGGTGGTTCCGCATGCGGGTCTGGTCTACAGCGGTCGGGTTGCCGCAAGGGCGTTCATCCATCTCCAGGGCCGCAAAAACGTCCGCAGGATAATCCTCCTGGGTGTCTCTCACTCCGGAGGCTTCTCCGGGGCATGCGTGTCGTCTTTTTCCGCCAATTCAACTCCCCTGGGAAAAATCCCCGTGGACCGCGCCGTGGTGAAACGCTTGGCCCGGCAGCCAGGATTCCAGGTAAACAACCGGATCATGCAGCGGGAACATTCCCTGGAAAACCAGTTGCCGTTCCTGCAGCGCGTATTGGCGGGCGTGGATTTCAAATTGGTTCCCCTTCTTTTCGGCCGGGTGACCCCCGAGGAAGCCGCCGCCATTGCCCGTGAGTTGAAGCCGTTCCTGGACGAGGAAACCCTGGTGGTCGCTTCCAGTGACCTGACCCACTACGGCCGCCGCTTCGGTTACCATCCGTTCAAAGAGAATTTGGCCGAACAACTCCACGATCTCGACCGGGGCCTGCTGGAACGGGTGATCGCCCTGGACCATGCCGGATACCGCGATTATTTGCAGCGTACGGGCATGACCATGTGCGGCAGCGTGCCCGTGGCCGTGTGGATGCACCTGTTCGATGCCCGGCGTTATGATTTGAAAGTGGCCGCCTATACCACCTCCGGCGATAACAACGGAGACTATTCGCTGAGTGTGGGCTATGGCGCGGTGGTGTGCGCATTAAAGCAGAAGGCAACGGAAGAACTATCTCCTGCTGAACAAACCGGGCTGCTGGCCATTGCCCGCCGCACCCTGGAAGCGTCCCTGGCGGGCAGGGATGAAGACTCCATCCTGGCCGGCGTGGACCTGTCACCGGCACTGCAACTCCGCGCCGGTGTGTTTGTTACCCTGCGCAGGAAACACCGCTTGCGCGGGTGCATCGGCTCCATTGTCGGGACGCGCCCGTTGTACCGAGGCGTTATGGCCAATGCCCGCAATGCCGCCTTCAACGACCCGCGCTTCCCCGCCGTGCAGGCCGCGGAGTTAGGGGAGATCAGCATTGAAATATCGGTGATGACTCCACTCCAGCGGATCACCGATTACCGCTCCATTCAGCTCGGCAGGGATGGTGTCATCATCTCCCTGCGCAACGCTTCCGCGGTTTACCTGCCCCAGGTGGCCACTGAAACGGGCTGGGACTTGGATACTTTTCTGTCCAACCTGTGTCGCAAGGCGGGTTTGTCATCCCGGGCGTACCGCTCGCCGGACATGGAGTTTCGTGTTTTTCAAGCCCAGGTGTTTGCCGAGGAGGGGGATTGACCCTGGACCGGCGGAAGTTCGTGCGTTACAGCCTGACGGCCGGTGCCGGGGCGGTTCTGGGCGTTGAGCGCCTGGCCGCACGCCCAGCCCCTCCGTTGGGGGTGCGGGGCGCCATGTTTTTTGAAACCGCTTCCCGGAACCGGGTGATCTGTCGCCTTTGCCCCAACGAGTGCGTGTTAAGGGAAGGCGAGCGGGGCATCTGCCGGGTACGGGAGAACCGTGATGGCCGCCTGGTGACTCTGGTGTACGGCACCCCCTGCTCCGCAAATGTGGATCCGGTGGAGAAAAAACCCCTGTTCCATTACCATCCCGGCACCACGGCCTTCTCCATCGCCACGGCGGGATGCAACATGTCCTGTCGCTTCTGCCAGAACTGGGAGATCTCCCAGCAGGGCCCGGAAAAAATTCGTTCAGCCAACCTGCCTCCGGCTGCGGTGGTGCAGCTGGCCCGCAAGCGGGGATGCACCAGCGTGGCCCACACCTACAGCGAACCCGTAGTGTTTTACGAGTACATGCTGGACTGCGCCAAAGCGGGGCGTCGGGCCGGGATCCCCAGCGTCATGATCTCCAACGGCTATATCCAGGAAGCCCCCATGCGCAAGCTGTGTCGCAGCCTTGGTGCGGTTAAAATCGACCTCAAGGCTTTCACGGACAAGTTTTACCGCGAGATCTGCGGCGGCACCCTGGCCCCGGTGCTCCACACATTGGAGGTAATCAAGGACGAAGGACTCTGGCTGGAGATCGTGGTGCTGCTGATTCCGGGCCTCAACGACACGCCCGCCGAGATCCGCGCCATGACGCGCTGGATCGCAAACAAATTGGGCACCCGTGTTCCCTTGCATTTCTCGCGTTTTTTTCCCACTTACCGCTTGCGCAACATTCCGCCAACCCCCCGGGCCACGCTTGAACGTGCCTGGCGTACCGCACGGGAAGCCGGGTTGGAGTACGTGTATGTGGGCAATCTCATGTCACCTTCCCGCCATACCCGCTGCCCCGGCTGCGGCACCGAGTTGATTCACCGTGAGGGCTTCTCCGCGCAGATCACGGGCCTGAAAGGCAACCGTTGCCGCAATTGCGGCCGCGAAATCCCCGGTGTCTTTTAGCTGGGGACGGACTATGAATTTATGAATTTTTCTGCGTGATGGCGAAGGTCTCTGCCGCACATACCGATGATTTATAGGAATATCTTATGAAAAAAGATTCATAAATTCATAGTCCGTCCCCAATCAGGCGGGTTGGAGGAAGGTTTCCGAAAGCACGGTGTCCAGGGTGTCTACCAGGCGGTGGGCGTCAGCCTCGTTGAAGCAGAGCGGCGGCTTGATCTTCAGAACGTTGTGCAGGGGGCCGTCCACGCTGATCAGGATGCCCAGATCGCGCAGGCGATCCGCCACGTAAGCCGCCTCCCGGTCCGCCGGTTCCAGGGTTTCCCGGTGGCGCACCAGTTCGACCCCCAGGTAAAGGCCGCGGCCGCGCACATCGCCCACCAGCGCATGGCGGGATTTCAATGTTTCCAGGCCAGCTTTCAACCGGATTCCCACCCGCCGAGCATGGTCCTGCAAGCCTTCTTCCTCGATCACGTCCAAAACGGCCAGGCCGGCGGCGCAGGAAACGGGATTGCCTCCGAAAGTGTTGAAGTACTCCATGCCCGTGCGAAAAGCGTCGGCTATTTTCCGGGTGGTGACCACGGCGGCCAGGGGATGACCGTTGCCCATGGGTTTGCCCATGGTCACGATATCGGGCAGGGCATCCTGGGACTGGAAGCCCCAGAAAGCATCGCCTACGCGCCCGAATCCCACCTGGACTTCATCGGCGATGGCCACGCCGCCGCCGGCACGTACGGCCGCGAATGCCCGGGAAAGGAAGCCGTCGGGCAAAACGACCTGGCCCCCGCAACCGGGAAGCGATTCGGCCAGGAAGGCAGCGATGGGGGTTCCCTGGTTCTCCAGTTCTTTCAGTACCTCCGCCAGTTCTGCCGCATACCGGGCCCCGCAATCCGGGTCGCCGTGGAGGTTGCCGCGATAGGGGTCGGGCAGGGGAAACACATGGGTACCTGCGGGTCGGCCGCTTCCGCCCGCGCCGTTGAACTTGTACGGGCTGATGGCGATCAGCCCGGCCAGGTTGCCGTGATAGGCCGCATCCAATACCAGCATATCGCTGCGCCCCGTGGCCAGGCGCGCCAAGCGCAGCGCCAAGTCATTGGCTTCGCTGCCGCTGTTGCAGAAAAAACATACTTCCAGGGGATCCGGCAGGGTGGCGGCCAACCGTTGGGCATATGTCACCAACAGGGGGTGAAGGTAGCGGGTGTTGGTGTTGAGAATGGCCGCTTGCCGGGAAACGGCTTCAACGACCCTGGGGTGGCAATGGCCGACGTGTGGAACGTTGTTTACTCCGTCCAGGAACACATGGCCTTCATGGTCGTAGAGGAATTGCATGTACCCGCGAACAATGGTCAAGGGTCTGCGGTATGAGACGCTGAGACTGGGATTGAGGAAACGGGCGCGGGCGGAGAGAATTTCCGCGGGCGGCATGGCGGCTGCGGGAAAGGCCGCTTCGGGGATGTTCAGGATCATGTTGGGATCCGGACAGATCTCCAGCCAAACGTCACGCTCTTTCGGCGCGGCCACACCGGGGAAGTTGTTGCGCTGGCCCATCAAGTCCGTGATGACCTGGAAATGCAGGTGCGGCGGCCACCCGCCGTTTTCTTCTGGCCCGCCCAAACGGACAAAGGCCTCTCCCCGGTCTAGCCAAACGCCGGGCTCCAGGTCTGAGAGCGATTCACGCGCCAGATGCCCATAGAGGGTATAGAAAGGCGGCGCGCCGCTGGGTGCGTGTTCCAGGATCACCGTGGGGCCGTAATCACCGGGGAGGGCGTTGTCAAAAGCGCTGACGACCCGTCCCGCCAGGGGGGCGTGAACCGCGGTTCCCGAGGGAGCGAATAGATCCATGCCCAGGTGGATGGTGCGCGGACCGGCGGGGGACGAAAACTGAGGAGTGGTATAGCACAGCCGGGCCTCGTTGTAGCGGCCGATGGCCATTCCCTTGCCCTGGGGCGCCTCCCAGCCCGGATCATTGTCGTTTCGCGGCGGGCGGGCATGCTGTCCGCTCACGCTGAAATCCAGTACCCGGACGGAATCATCCAGCCCCGCCATTACCGGGGCGAATTCATGCCGGTGAGTTTGCAGCCACCTGTGGATCAGCGGCGCGGCTGGTGTGGCGGCCAGGCCGCAGGCCCGTCGCACCCGGGCACGGGCCGTCCGGGGCTCGGTTTCCGTCAGCATGCTGAAGGAGCGGATTACCGCCGCCTGGGAGATCTGGTGGTAGGTGTTGTCCGGTTCGTCCCGGCGGCGGCGTGCGGCCAGTACAATACTGGATACCATACGCAGGCGCGCCAGGTCGAAGATGCGGTCGATCTCCTTTTCTTCAAGCGGTGATACTTCGTGGTAGCCCCGGGTCAGATCGGCGATGGTTGCCACGGGATCCCCTGAGTATAGGCAGGCATAGGCCGCGGCCACGGCGGGTTCGCAAACGCGATAGGTACGCACCAAGTCGCCGAAGTCCACCAATCCCGCCATTTCCGGTGTCCAGGGGTCATTGAGCCGGATCACCACGTTGTGATCATTGGCGTCGTTGTGAATCACCTGGATGGGGCTGTCCGTCAGTCCGGGAAGCACTTCGTCCCGGGCGAGAACCATGACGGCCGCTACTTTGTCCCGCAGTTCAGGGTCTTCAATGCAATCCAGGTGCGCGCTCAATTCGGGGGTGCGCCGCAGGTCCCATTCAAGTTCCCGCCTGTCCGCGGCGTGGGAGAAGTCTTTCAGGCAAAGGTCCATACGGGCCAGGAAGGCCCCCAAACGGCTTGCCAAGCCGGGGGAATGGGGACGAAATTCCGCCATCAGATGTCCCGGCACCCAGGTCAACAGGTGGGCCGGTGTTTGACCGCCTTCCGGGTGGTCCACAAAGGCGATGTGCTGGGCGTTTTTTCCGGGCACAACGCGGGGGAGGGATAGTCCGGGATCCCGGGATTCCAGATGGATCAGGGCGTGTATGCGCAAATCCAACTCCGCCGTATCCTCTCCCCGGGGCGAGAGTTTAAACACGAATTCACCCCTCGGTGAAAGGATATGGAAGTTGTGGTCCCGTTCCCCGGCCAGCGGGTGGGCTGTTCCCATGATGCCGTAATGCCGTATGAGTCGTTCCTCCACGGCGGCGGGGGTCCAGGGTGACGGCGGTTGCGATTTCATGTCTGCCTCCTGACTCGCGAGCCCGAAGCGATCCGCTTCCGGGTCCGGGGGAATCTGGGTTCAGGGAGAAGGGTTTCCGGGGTTCCAGCTTACGGCGGGCAGGAAAAAAACGATTTCCACTTGGGTGCCCACTTTTTTTTCCGAGAGGATAACCAGTTTGTCGGCGAAGCGGTTCATGTTGGGAATGCCCATGCCGGCGCCGAAACCGAATTCCCTGACGTAATCGGATGCCGTGGAAAACCCTTCGGTCATGGCTTTGTCCAGGTCCTCGATGCCGATGCCCGAGTCGGTAACCCGTACGATGATGCGGTCCGGCTTGAGAAAACAATAGATGTCGCCTTTGCTGCAGCTGTGGATCACCACGTTGGTTTCGGCTTCATAGGTGGCGATGCCCACGCGGCGGGCGATTTCATGGTCGATCCCCTTCTTTTTCAGGAACTGCTTGAGCAGGGCGGCGCCGGTGCCCGCGGACGTGATGTCTGAGTTGTCGATATTGTAGTGGAATTCAGCTTCGTCCACGCGCAGGCGTTCGCCGGTGATCAGGGAAAATTCCTGATCAAGCTTGGTGTTGCGTTTGGTGTCGTGAATGTAGATGAGGTTGAACTTCTCCAGGATGCCATGCAGGATGTCTTCCCGGGCGATGATGCCCCGCAGGCGGCCGTCACCGTCAACCACTGGAAAGCGCCCAAGCTTGTATGTGCTGAATTTGTCCACGATGGCGGGCAGGTTCTCCTCAGGATGCAGGGTAACCACGTCGCGGGTCATGACGGTTTCCAGGGTTTCGTTGATGCGGCCGTATTCAAGCGCCTTGATGATGTCCTCGATACTGATGATGCCTACCAGGAATTGATCGCTGTTTACGATGGGGATTCCTGATATTTTCTTGATCTTCATCATCTCTTTGGCGCGGGCGACTTTTTTGTCCGGTGTGAGGGTTACCGGGTTTCGGGTCATGATGTCCGCGGCGGTAAGGTCGCGGAAAATATCGACGTATTTCTGCAGGTTTTTCGCTTCAGCCATCGATTCCCTTGAAACCGGCTGTGTAGAGTTTTCCGCAGGTGGAGAACATGAAGCCCTTGGTGCGAATCAGCAGGAAGTCGTTTTGCCGGGCCAGTTCAATGGTGGCGGGGGGGATGTTTTTGTTTTGGACCACCACGAGACCGAGGAGTTCCGTAACCATGCCGGTGCGGACAGATTGGGGGGATGTATGCGCAGTGAGCACGACCATCCCGGGTTTCGCCAGGGCCAGGATATCACTCATCATGTCGCCGGCGCCGATGGACTGCACTTCCTCGTCCAGGCGACTCTCTCCGCTGATGATTTCTCCGTCGAGGATCTCGACCAGTTCTCGGGCTGTCATTTGGACCTCTCCTTTCGGCAGTGTACCCCAAGGCCCCCCGCCAAGTCAACGCAGCATATTGGGGACGGATTATGAATTTATGAA
>Ga0272443_10001206_pt1 | contig 39842 bp, 33 predicted proteins | sample SSMAcet12_FD_193581 | JGI IMG/M metagenome (GOLD analysis project Ga0272443, IMG submission 193581) | Marine sediment archaeal communities from Little Sippewissett salt marsh, Falmouth, MA, United States - SSM-Acet-12 | ecosystem: Environmental > Aquatic > Marine > Wetlands > Sediment ...
TAGTACCCCAGCGAGACGCCGTCCTTCCGCATCTCCGTCCCCCCGCGAAGCACCCCAGCCTCCTCATCGATCCAGACCCCTTGGTATCCGCCGAACCCCGGCCCGACCGGCCGACTCTCAACGCGATGTCCCTTCGCCTGGAGGCCGTCGATCGTCGACTGCGGAAATCCCGACTCGAGCAGGACGAGGCCGCCGTCGATCCTCCTCTGTCCGGTCGGCGTCGACGAGCCGACATGCCGCCAACGGAGCGCGTCGCCGGCCGCCTGGAGGTCCATCGCGAAGTCGAGCCGGTTGACGAGGATCTGGACGTGCCCCTGCGGCTGCATATCGCCGCCCATCACGCCGAACGAGAAGAGCGGCCGGCCGTCGCGAGTGACGAACGCGGGGATGATCGTGTGGAACGGGCGTTTCCCGGGTTCCAGCGCGTTCGGATGGTCCGGATCGAGGTGGAACAGGCTGCCACGGCTCTGTAGCGCGAACCCGGTCCCCGGCGCGACGATCCCCGATCCGAAGTCGTGGTAGATCGACTGGATGAGCGACACGGCGTTGCGTTCCTCGTCGACGACGGTGAGGTAGACGGTATCTCCCGCGCCGAGCCGCGGATCGCCGTGGGTGACCGCTTCGGCCGCCCGATCCGGATCGAGCTGCGCACGGCGGGCGTCCGCGTACGCCGCAGAGATCAGCCCGTCGACCGGGATGTCGGCGAACGCCGGATCGCCGTAGAACCGCGCCCGGTCCTCGTAGGCGAGCTTCTTCGCCTCGATCTGCAGATGCAGCAGCTCGGCGCCGCCACGTCCCATCCCCGCGAGGTCGAATCCCTCGAGGATCCCGAGCATCTGCAGCGCGGCGACTCCTTGACCGTTCGGTGGGAGCTCCCAAACATCGTGGCCGCGGTAGCGAACCGAAACCGGGTCGTCCCACGTCGAGACATGCGCGGCGAGGTCCTCCAGTGCGATCAGACCTCCGGCAGACTCGGCGCAGGCGACGATCCGATCGGCGATTGGGCCGCGGTAGAACGCGTCGCGGCCGTCCTTCCGGATCGCTCGGAGCGATGCGGCGAGATCGGGGTTGCGGAACAACTCCCCGGCTCGTGGTGCGCGGTCGTCGACCAGGAAGGTCGCGGCGGCGCCCGGATCGTCCCGCAGCATCCCTGCGGCTCTCTTCCACATCCGACCGATGACGGGAGCCACGGGGAAGCCCGACTCGGCGGCGGCGATCGCCGGCGCGAGAAGCTCATCCATCGGCAGCCGGCCGCATCGCTCGTGCAGCGCGAACCATGCGTCGACGCAGCCGGGGATCGACCAGGAGAGCGGGCCCCGGTCGGGGATCCGGTCGTATCCTCGTGAGGCGAACAGGTCGCACGTCATCGCCCGCGGCGCCCGACCGGAGCCGTTGAGCCCGACGAGCGCTTCGATCTCGGCGTCCCAGACGATCGCGAACAGGTCGCCGCCGAGTCCGCAGCTCATCGGCTCGACGACGCCGAGCATCGCGTTCGTCGCGATCGCTGCGTCGACGGCATGCCCGCCGCGCTTCAGGATCTCGACGCCGACCTGCGCCGCGAGCGGCTCGCTCGTTGCCACGATGCCGCGCTCGGCGATGGTCTCCGATCGCCGGTTGCCTGTCTCACTGTCCATTGGTCCTCCCCACGTGCCTTCACCCGTTGAAGCACGGCCCCGCGGGCTCTCGAGGTGCCGGTCCCGTATTCCGCCGCCTATCCTACCGCAGTCGCGGGCGCGATCGAGTGCGACACGGTTCTCGACGCCGTGGGAGTTGCTTCCGGCAGTTCCCGGTGGAGGACCGTTGGAGGTCGATCTACCGGAGCCGATTGCTCCGGGGTGAGAGGCCGTATGGGGCTCTGTCGCGATGGCGCCATATAATGGCCGCGTCTCGGAGGGCGGAGGAGCATGGACGAGCGAAAGGTGGTGCTTCGGGAGCTGCTGGCTCAAGACCCGGCCGACGTCGCCGAGGTCCTCGCCGATCTGTCGCAGGAGCAGGCAACCGACCTGATCCACGACCTCTTCCTCCGTCACGCGGCGGCCGAGCCGCTCGGGGAGATGGACCCGGATGAGTCGGCCGAGCTGGTCGCGAAGCTCGATCGGGCCGAGGCGAGCGAGATCCTCTCTCGGATGGATCCCGACGATGCGGTCGACCTGCTCCTGGAGCTTCCGGACGAGACGCAGACGGAGCTCCTCTCACGGCTGAGCCGCAAGGATGCGGAGGTCCTCGCCGAGCTGCTCGCCTATCCTGCCGATACCGCCGGCGGCCTGATGTCGCCGGAGATCGTGCCGCTGTCGCTTTCGTCGTCGGTCCAACAGGCGATCGACACGCTGCGCCGGCGGCAGGAGGAGGCGGAGACCGTCTACTACGCGTACGCCGTGGACGACGAAGGGCGGCTGCAGGGTGTTTTGTCACTTCGCGACATGGCCCTGGCAGCCCCGGGCAAGTCGCTCTCCGACCTGGTCGTTCGCGACGCGGTGAAGGTCCTTGTCACCGAGGACGTCGAAGAAGTCGCTCGAACGTTCGACAAGTACGATTACTTCGCATTGCCGGTCGTCGACGAGGAGGATCGGCTCCTCGGCGTGATCACCGTCGACGACGTCATCGATGTCATCCGCGAGGAGGCGACCGAGGACATCTACGGACTCGCCGGCGTGCCGATCGAGGAGGGCATCGACACGGGCTGGTGGCGGTCGCTCCGGCTCCGGCTGCCGTGGCTGTACGTTCGGTTGTTGACGGCATTGGCGGCCGCCGTCGTCGTCGGGCTGTTCGAGGCGACGATCGCCAGGGTCGCGGCGCTCGCCGTGCTGATGGGCGTGATCGCCGGCCAGGGTGGCAGCGCCGGAATGCAAACGGTCACGATCATCACGCGTGGGATTGCGCTGGGAGAGATCGCGCCGCGGCAGGGTGGAAGGCTCTTGCTGAAGGAGCTGTTCCTCGGCGCCGCGAACGGCGTACTGATCGGGGCGACGATCGGGCTGATCACGTACTTCTGGAAGGGCGAGTTCCTGATCGGGGTCGCCGCATTCCTCGCGATGCTCCTCAACCTGATCGTCGCCGGCGTGTTCGGCGTCGTGATTCCGCTGGCGGTCCGCAGGATGGGAAGGGACCCGGCGCTTGCGTCGGGGATCTTCCTGACCACGGTGACCGATGTAGTTGGCTTCGGATTGCTGTTCCTGATTGCCAAGTGGCTGTTGCCCGGGGTGTAGGAGGAGGAATGAAACCGACGCTGCCGGTGTGGACGATCCCGATGCTGCTCGCGCTTGTCGGGATCGTCGTGCTCGTCGGGAATCTCGGTTTGGCGGCGAACCTCCTTGTCGCGATCGAATCGATCGGATACTGCGGCTACCTGATCGTTCGGTCACGCGCCGACGCGGACACGCCGCGGCCGGTCTCGAACCTCCTCGCCCTCTTCCCGGGGCACCTGCTGTTGCTGCTGGCGCTCTCGACGCTCGAGGCACCGGATGCCCTCGCGTTCGCCTGGGCGATCGTCCCACCGGCCACCGTGGTCTACGACCTGCTCGCATGGAGGATTCGCCTTCGGGCCCGCATTCGATCGTCGATCTCCGCGGTTCTGTACGCTATAATCTGGGCCGACCTCTTCTTCCTGTTGGAGCGGTTGATCGCATTGACAAGGGAGTGGGACGAAACGATCCTTATCGTGGTGTTCGGGCTCGTCGGATGTGCGTTCCTCGGGTTGGGGCTCTACCGGCATCGGCTCGCCGCCAAGGAGTGATGAGATGAAGAGATGGACCGCAGTTTTGGCAGGATGGCTCGTCGTCGGTGCGCAGTGGCTGGCGCGGGCGCAGGAAGTAAGCGGCGCCGGCGACGCGGCGGGCGGCGACGCGGCGCCGTCGGCTCTCGGCGGCATGACGCCGCTTCTGATCATGCTCGCGGTGTTCGGCGCGATCTTCTACTTCATGCTGATTCGCCCGCAGCGCAAGCGCCAAGCGAAGATGAACGAGCTGATCGGCGGCTTGAAGCGCGGCGACCAGGTCGTGACCGCCGGGGGTATCTTCGGCGAGGTCGACGCCGTGGGCGAGAACTCGTTCGTGCTGACCCTCGAGGACGGCGCGAAGATCCGCGTCGCCAAGCAGAGTGTGACCCAGAAGCGCGACAAGTAGAGAAGAACGACGAGCAAAGGAGTTCGAATGGCCCAGCATCATCACCATCACATGACCCGCAACGACTGGATCCGCCTCTTGGTCGTCCTGGGGGTGGCCGTGGCGGCGATCGCGCTGATCGTCTATCCGCCGCGGCCTCTCAAAGAGGTCGTCCAACTGGGACTCGACTTGCAGGGCGGGGTCCGGATGGTGCTGGAGGCCGAGGGCGTCGACACGATGAGCGTCGACCTCCGCAACGAGACGATCGATCGCCTGATCACGATCATCGATGACCGGATCAACCAGTACGGCTTGGCCAATACGGAGGTTCGCAGGTTCGGCGGCGATCGGATCCTCGTCAACCTCCCGGGCGCAAGCGACCCCGAGGAGGCGCGGCGGCTGATCGGCCAGACGGCGGTGCTCGAGTTTCGGCGTGTCATCGAAGCTGGGACCTCGGCGCTCGACGATCTTGCGCCGACGTCCAGCTCTCAGGAGCTGCTCCGGAATCGGCAGGGCGTGCCGTACATCGTCGAGTCCGACATCCTGCTGACCGGTGCGGCGCTCTCCGATGCGGCCGTCCGGACCGGCACGTCGCTGACATCGGCCGGTCAGTATCAGATCGCGCTCGAGTTCAACCAAGAGGGAGCGCAGGAGTTCGCACGGATCCTCCTCGATCTCGGGGCGGGGGAACGACTGGCGATCATCCTCGACAATACCGTCTACTCCGCTCCGGTCATCCAGGACAGCATCGTCCAGGTCGCGCGGAATCAGGGATGGCGCGGCGTACAGGACGGTTCGAGCATCTCCGGCATCAACGACGGCGCGGAAGCGCGGATCCTCGCGATCGCCCTCCGGGCCGGTGCGCTGCCGGTAGCGGTCAGCGTGGTTGAGGAGTCAACGGTCGGACCGACGCTCGGAGACGACTCGATCCGCCGCGGGATGATGACGATCGCGATCGGGTTCGTGCTAATCCTCGTCTACATGATGATCTTCTACCGCGTGCTCGGTGCCGTGGCGAACCTGGCGCTGATCCTGAACATGCTGATCGTCGTCGGCGCGCTCGTTGTCTTTCGTGCCGTACTGACGCTGCCCGGCATCGCCGGCATCATCCTGACGATCGGTATGACGGTCGACGCGAACGTGATCGTGTTCGAGCGCATCAAGGAGGAGCGGCGGACGGGGAAGTCTCCGCTTGCCGCGGTCCGTTCGGGGTTCGAGAAGTCGCTTTCGACGCTGCTTGACGCCAATATCACGACGCTGATCACCGCGGTGATCCTGCTGTTGCTCGGCACGGGACCGGTCCGCGGATTCGCGATCACACTCGGCATCGGCGTGGCGGGGAGCCTGTTCTGCGCTTTGGTGGCGAGCCGGCTGCTTCTCGAGAAGGCGGGGTTCTCGAACTTCATCCCGGTGCGCATCACCGAGGCGGCCGAGTAGCAGGAGAGGCACCCTACGAGACGACAGCGCGTCCGCTTCGCGCGGGCGCGCTTGCATTGGGGTTTGTAGGCGCGGCGCGACGGGAAGCTGACGACCGGTCGCCGGCGGCCGGCTTCGACTCTGACCGCGCGTCCGTAGGGCGAGCTCGGGCGCCCCGTTCTCCCGAGCGAACGTCGAGTGCTAGGACGCGGTCGCGACAAGCACCAGTTCCGTGAGCGCGTCCGCCGGCCGAACGAGTCCGGACTTGATCTCTCGATCGAGATCCACCCCCCGCTGCAGGGCACGCGCGAGCTGTGCGAGCGACCGTCGCTGCGCCTGCCCTGCCAGCCGCCGCAACAGCCACTCCTGGACGCCGACGGCCGACGCGATCTCCGAGCGCGGCGTCCTGCGGTCGAGGAGGATGCGGATCATCGTCAGGCGGGTCAGGTGGCGGAGGATGCCGCCGACAATACGCCCCGGATCCTCACGAAGGTCCCGAAGTTCGGCTAGAGACGCACGCAGATCGCCCTCGCCGAGCCGATCGTAGAACGGGTAGACGGTCCGCTCCGCGCTCGAGAAGACGAGCCGAGCGATCGTGTGTTCTTCGATCGGCGCCCCCGAGGCGTGCGAGGCGAGCTTGTCCGCCTCCCGCGCGATCGTCATCAGGTCGTTTCCGCATCGGTGGAGAAGCTCTTGAAACGCCGTCCCGGTCAGCCGGACGCCGCGCTCGGTCAGGATTTCCTTCGCGCCGCCGCGGATCGCGTTGCCGCGGGGTGCGGGCAGCGCGACGAAGGCGTCGAGCGCCTTGGCCGCTTTGGCGATTGGGCTGTTCGCCCGTAGATCGGTCGCGAGCAGCGTGAGATACGTCCCGTCGGGGAACGATCCCTCGACGATCGGGACGAACGACTTCGGGGCGCGGACTTTCTCCACCCGCCGGACGACGAAGTGGCGGCCGAGGGCGAAGAGCGACAGCGACGTCAGGTCGAGCTCCAGCGATCCGGTGTCGACTTCATCGGCGAAGTGGACGTGCCGCTCGAGGTTCGAGTCGACCTCTCGCAGCGCTGCTTCGCGCGCTGCGAGTGCACGCTCGCAGCGGTACGGATCGCCGGCGAACAGGCGAAGGATCGGCTCGGTCATGGGCGTCTCCTGTCGATGGATTCGCCCGACATGGTATAGGCCCCTTTAGTGCCGATCAAAGGTGGCATGCACGCCGCTCGAAGGGCGTCAGAAGCATCAACGCAGAGGGCACAGAGATAGCAGAACCGAGGCGACTGCCGGAAAGCTTTCACCGCAGAGGTCGCAGAGGGACGCAGGGGGGACAGCTCATGTGGGGAACAGCACAACACCAAGACCCCGGAACTGGGCGTTCGATCTCCGCATCTCCCCCTGCCAGCTCGGCTGCTTCCAGAAGCAGGGGGTGGGAATGAGGGGGTAGGTGGTGGAAGGCTCGGACGAGAAGCCGGAACGCGGAGGACACAGAGACACAACTGCCAAACCCAACTCACCGCAGAGATCGCAGAGAGGGCCCAGTAAGAGGGCAATACCAGAGACGCCCAAACCGCGAGGCAACTGCCACACACCTTCCACCGCAGAGGTCGCAGAGGGACGTGGAGAAGCCCCATCAAGAGGGCAATACGATAGACGCCCAAACCGAGGCAACTGCAAGATCCCCTCACCGCAGAGGTCGCAGAGGTTGCGCTGGACATCGTCCAATCCGATCCAGCGCAACCTCTGCGTTCCGGCTTCTGCTGGGTGTTAGGTGGTCGACGTGGCCGCCCGGGTCCGCTTCTTCGGGTCGCGGCGCATCGACAGGCCGATCCGATTCCGCTCGACGTCGACGTCGAGCACGGTCACGGTGATTTGCTGACCGACCTTCACGACCGCCGATGGGTGTTCGACGTACCGATCGGCGAGCTGGCTGACGTGAACGAGTCCGTCCTGATGAACGCCGACGTCGACGAACGCCCCGAAGTCGACGACGTTGGTGACGATCCCCGGGAGCTTCATCCCGACGGAGAGATCCTCGATCGTCTGGACGCCGTCGGCGAACGAGAACGTTTCGAACGCCGCTCTCGGGTCGCGGCCCGGCTTGGCCAGCTCGGCGAGGATGTCGGTCAGCGTCGGCAGGCCGACCTCGTCGGTCACGTAACGCTCCAGGTCGATCCGTGCGCGCAGCGCCTCGTCGCGGGTCAGGTCGGCGACGGTGCAGCCGAGGTCGGCGGCCATCCGGCGGACGATCCCGTAGCTCTCCGGGTGAACGGCGCTGCCGTCGAGCGGGTCGTCGCCGTTACGGATCCGCAAGAAGCCGGCCGCCTGCTCGAACGCCTTCCGTCCGAGTCGAGGAACCTCCTTCAGCGCACCGCGGCTGCGGAACGGTCCGTGCGCGTCCCGATGGGTGACGACGTTCTCGGCGAGCTTCGGCCCGAGTCCCGAGACACGCGAAAGAAGCGGCGCGGAGGCGGTGTTCACTTCGACGCCGACAGCGTTGACGCAGTGCTCGACGACATCGTCGAGGGCACCGCCGAGCCGGGCCGGATCGACATCGTGCTGGTACTGCCCGACGCCGATCGACTGCGGATCGATCTTGACCAGCTCGGCGAGCGGATCGATCAGCCGACGACCGATCGACACGGCCCCGCGAACGGTGACATCTTCATCCGGAAACTCCCGCCGGGCGATCTCGGACGCCGAGTAGACCGAAGCGCCGGCTTCGTTGACCAGGACGACCGGGATCTCCTTCGCGACGTCGAGCGATCGGACGAGCGCCTCCGTCTCCCGACTGCCGGTTCCGTTCCCGATCGCGATCGCCTCGATGGTGTAGGTGCGGACGAGATCGGCGATCGTCTGACCGGCCAGCGCTCGCTCCCGCTCCGAGCCGATGACCCGGACCACCGTGTGGGTCAGCAGCCGGCCCTGGGCGTCGAGGCAGGCCACCTTTCCGCCGGTGCGGAGTCCCGGATCGATCGCCAGGATGCGCTTCTGTCCGAGCGGCGGGGCCATCAGCAGCTCCCGCAGGTTGGCGGCGAACACCCGGACCGCTTCTTCGTCGGCGCGCGCCTTCAGCACCGCGCGGACCTCGTTCTCGATCGACGGGGCCATCAGCCGCTTGTACCCGTCCTCGACCGCCTCGGCGATCTGATCGGAGGCTGCGCTCCTGCCGCGGACGAATCGGCGGTTCAGCCGCTCGATCGCGGCATCGGCTTCCGGGCGAGCCGAGAGGCGGAGAACGCCCTCGCGCTCGGCGCGAAGGATCGCGTGGATCCGGTGCCCCGGTGCCTTGGCCAGTGGCTCCTCCCACGCGAAGTAGTCGCGGTAGGTCGCGCCCTCGCCTTCCTTCCCCGGGACCACGCGGGTGCGCAGAACGCCCTGTGACCTGAACAGCTTCCGGATCTCACCGCGGGCTTCCGCCGACTCGTTCACCGTCTCGGCGACGATGTCGCGTGCGCCGGCCAGCGCGGCCTCGACGTCGTCGACGCCGTGCTCCGGATCGATGAAGCCGCGCGCCAGCGCGGGCGGGTCGGTCGACGGCTCCTGCGCAAGAAGCCGCTCCGCCAGCGGCTTGAGTCCCCGTTCCTTCGCGATCATCGCGCGGGTACGGCGCTTCGGCCGGTAGGGGAGGTAGAGGTCCTCGAGTTCGGTCAGCGTCTCGGCATCATCGATCGCGGTCTTGAGCTCGTCGGTGAGCAGCTCCCGTTCGACCAACGATGCGAGAATCGCTTCGCGGCGCTCGTCGAGCGTTCGCAGCTGGGCGAGCCGGTCGCGGATCGCGGTGATGGCGACCTCATCGAGCGAACCGGTCCGCTCCTTTCGGTACCGCGCGATGAACGGGACGGTCGATCCGTCATCGAGCAGCGCCGCCGCGGCCTCAATCTGCCGCCGCGACAGCGCCAGTTCCGTAGCAATCCGCCCGAAGTGCTCGTTCAGCATTCCTGATCCCCCGATCCGCCCCGCAAGACGAGGCGTCCTGCGAAACCGCCAGACCGTACGGGGCCCGATCGGTCGCGTCAAGGAGTTTCCGTCTGTTCCGCGGCGTAGGGTCGACGCTGTAGTATCCATCCCGTGATGCGCTTGCAGCGACGAACGATAGGATGTGCGCCGATCATGGCCGCTTTGGGACTCGCAGTTCTCCTTGGGTATGGACGTGCCGCCCCTGCCTCACCTGAAGGAATCCCAAACCTCCTGATTAGCGAGGTCTCGGCTCACGATCCCGAGTTCGTCGAGCTGTACAACGCAACGGATCAAGTGATGAGCCTGGAAGGATTCTGGTTCTGCTACTACCCGTCCGACCGGGATTCATGGAGCGATCCCTGGCGGGCAAAGGAGTTCCCCGAAGAGACGGCGATTCAGCCCCATGAGTACTTCCTTCTCGCGTTCGAAGAAGGCGCACCGGAGAGCGCCCCATCGGCCGATTGGAATGCCTACTCCGGCAAGCTGATCAACGCAGATGCTGGGGCCATCGCCATCCTCGATGGCCCGCCAGGACAGGGAGCTGTTGTGGATGCGGTCGGCTGGGGAGCCTGTCACCTATCGTTAGGGAGTCCGGCTTCCGCGGCTCGCCCGGGTTGGGCGATGACGAGAAGACCGGGAGTGAACGAGAGTGAGCCCTTTCTGAACACCGGAAGCAATGAGGCTGACTTCTCGCACGTGCCGCCAGCGCCTTCGAGCGCGGCTGCAGGAGCCGTTCTTGTCCTGGACGACGCTCCAGCGGATGAGCGTGATACGGCACTCCCCGGTCTCACCGTCTGTGGTGCGGGTCCCGGTACTTGCTCGCTCTCGATCCGCGTGGAGAGCGACATCGGGCTTCCGGGAATCCCGCAGCCGCCCAGTGTGACTCTCGGTCCTGGGGAGTGCTCGCGGATCGTCATCCATCTGGCGACGTACGAATTCAACGTACTGGATCTTGAGACCACCGGTTTGGACGCGCGCAACGGTTCGATTATCGAAGTCGGATGGGTCTTCTCCCGCTGCGGGGAGGCTGTCCGGACCTACTCGTCACTTGTCTCCTACGAAGGAGTACTTGATCCGTACGTGACGCAGCTGACCGGGATCACGTCCGAGATGCTGAAGACGGCTCCGGGTCCCGGAGAGGTACTGCCTCTCCTGTTGGACGAGCTAGGCGGAAAGCCGGTACTTTGCTACAGTACGTTCGACAAGCGCTTCTTGGAGTCGTCGATCGCGTCTCTCGGATTGGCCATACCCGAGATCGAATGGATCGACGTCTTGCCCTGGGCAAGAGGAGCATTTCCCGATCTACCGGATCACCGGCTGGAGACAGTCACCGATGCATTGGGCCTCGAAGGACGACACCATCGGGCGCTGCCGGATGCCCTCCTGGCAGGCCGGGTCTTCTGGGAGGCGCTGCAACGGTTGGGAAGCTCTCTTCTCATCACGGTCAAGCCGGAAGGCGCGGCGTTCCCCGTTGCCGCTGTAGCTCTTCCTGTCGACTCTTCGCTCATCCGTTGTGATCAGTGACGGCGTTCCACACACGTTCCTGTGACCGGGGCCGCAAGGATTGCCGGGCCAACGCACTCCCTCTGACGCGGTTGGCACTGCAGATGGCAACACCAGCGCCGTTGGTGGGGCGATGACTTCAGAGAGGAGCTTGCGACCAGCGAATCCGCGTTCGTGGGCGTCTCAGGATTCCAGCAGTCGGGGCTTCGCCCGGGACGGCATCAGCGTTCGGCGGACACCGCCGCGTTGCGCGACGAGCTACTTCCTGCCTTGGCGCAACGCAGCCAAGACGTTCTTGCGCGTTAGGAGCGCACGCTCCTCCGGGCTTTCCAGAAACGGGCCGACATCGTCGGCGGCGCTCGTGGAGTCGATCTCGTGAAGCCGACGTTCGATGACCGCTCTCCAGCTCAGCGCGGTGACCTGCGCGCCGGCCCAGTCGGTCTGAGCCAGCGCGTTGCGAAGAAGCAAGACGTTCGGGGAGACCGGCTCCGGCCGGGAGAGGTACCAGAGGAGATCGTAGATGTCGCGTCCCTTCGCATACGGCCGCGTGAGCAGCGCATGAAGCTTGCCGGCCATCAGCGAGGGGAGGTCATGGTGCTGGAGCGCCAGGAGGAAGTGCTGATCGATCACGGTCGCCTCGAGCCCCGCACCGGATGGCGGTCGGGTATCGATCTCGATCTTGATCGACAGCTTCGCGGTACGGTGCGGACTCAGTTCCGCTTCGTGCAGCAGCCCCGGGAAGCGAATGAACGCCGAGTGCATCGGATCGGCCTCACAGGGATGCATCGTGACGTCGAATCCGGCGTTCATCAGATCTCTCTCGGTTCGGTCGAGGAATCGCTGGAATCGGTAGCCCGCCGGCCGCTCCAGCGAGAAGTCGAGATCCTCGGAATACCGTCGCAGTGCGTAGAGGAATCGAAGTGCAGTCCCGCCGACGAACGCGAGCTGCTCGAACGCCCGTCCGGCTTGCAGCGAGAAGAGCACGTGCGACTGAAGGTACTCGCGCAGAACGTTTCTCCTCGCCTCCGGCGCCGATTCGCGGACCAGCTGGAGCGCCCGTTCCTTCATGCCAATCGATACACCCGAAGCGATTCGGACCGATGGGTCAATACAACGGAGACGCTCTCCCGGAGTCTTCGCACGCCGATCTGCTCCGCAAAGGTCCGAAGGCGGATGGGGTCGAGCCGGTCGAGGTTCTGAAGGCGCATCTCGTGGATCCTTTCCGCCGTGCCGACCCCGGTCTGGAAATAGAGCACGTCGAGCAACGCTTTCTCGGGCAGCGCGATCATGCAGAGGTGCTGCAAATGCGTGACGGTCTCGTACCCCCAGAACAGCCGCCGGTGGATGTGGCGATATCGGAATGTCCCGAGGGCGTTCTCCACCACCCGCGGGCGTCCCGTCGTTGCGGATGTCAGGACTACGGCAGTCTCTGGGATCAATTCGTGCCAGGCCAACGCCCGCTCGAAGCTGACGTAGGAGGGATACACAAGGCGATTGGCCACGTGTTCCAGCGGCGGATTGACCTTGCGGTAGGGCGGCGCGAGAACGTACTTCCCGCGAGCCAGCTTCAGGAGCTTCCCGGTCTTCACCCAGCGACTCAACTGCGTCTGGATGGCCCGTGGATTTGCCTCTCCCACGTAGACCATCGGCGGCTCAATCACCGAATGCTCCCCGAAGCGTTCCAGAAAGGCGCCCCATCGCATGGCAGAAGAATAGCATTATTGTTGTTCTCCCGCAACACAATCGGCTTCGCTCGTTCTCGAACCGAGCGTCCGCTCGGTCATCGATTCTCGGCGAACGACGGACGTGAAGCGTTCGTCCGTATCATGAGCCGCCGCTTCCTACGCGATGGGGAGGATCGGTCCGTCGACGAGATCGAGCACGATCGGGTGAATCTCGATATCGAACCACTTGTTGAGCGTGACCACACCGCGTCGGACGGGCCAGTCCGCTTCGTCCAGCCACCATCCGGCCAGCTGATCCTCGAAGATCAAGCCGGCGTAGCGGCGGAGGATCCGATCCTGCTCGGCGTCTTCCTCGAAGTAGGGAACGAGGTATGCGGTGGACATCTCGTTCACCCTCTCCAGCGTGACGTCGCATGGATCGGGTAGTTGCTTCAACCACTTCAGGAACGGTTCCTTCGCCTTGGCGATCACGACACATCGATTCAGCATGTCACTCCTTCTCAAGATGCGGATGCCACTTGGGCGGATTCGGACTACGCCTCGTACACGTCGAGGGAATCCTCCACACGCTGCACTCGGTCGTACAACGCATCCAGCTCTTTCTCCATCCGCTGCTCGTCCACATGGTTGGCGGCGAAGGCGATCCACTCGAGTAGCTCGTCAAGCTCGTCCGGAGAGAGGCGAACCATGACCTTCTGCGGGCTCGTAGTGAGCGCGTTCTCGATTCGAGTGCGCAGCGCTCCGTCCACGAGCGTGCGATCGAGAATCAGATCCCGATCGTGCGTCGTCAGCATCAAGGATGTCCGTTCATCCCGACGGATTCGCTTGCCCATGGCAGCGACAGCGTAGATGCTGACGACGTGTGGGGCAACTTCGGGCTGCTCCCCCGAGTCGGCGTAGGATCTTTGCCCAGCTTCCATGGATTCGCTATGATCGGCATCGTGAAAACCTATGCCTGAATTGACTCTGAGCACGCTCGAAAGCTGGTTGTGGGAAGCGGCATGTGTCGTTCGTGGGCCGCTCGATGCGCCGAAGTTCAAGGACTACATCCTGCCGCTCATCTTCCTGAAGCGGTTGTCCGACGTCTTCGACGATGAGATCGACCGCCTAGCCTCGGAGGTGGGCGGCGACCGAGAGCAAGCGCTCAAGTTGGCACAGATGGACCACAAGGTGGTCTGGTTCTACGTCCCGGAGCAGGCGCGCTGGGTCGCCATCGCCAAGCAGACGACGGGGCTCGGCGAGTACCTAACCGATGCCGTTCGAACCGTCGCGCGTGAGAACCCGAAGCTGCAGGGTGTGATCGACATCCGCGATTTCAACGAAACGGCGGCCGGGCAGCGTATCGTCGATGACGGGCGCTTGGCCCAGCTCGTACAGGTCCTGGGGCAGCATCGGCTCGGCCTGGAGGATGTCGAGCCGGACATCCTCGGCCGCGCCTACGAGTACCTGCTCCGTAAGTTCGCAGAAGGTCAGGGGCAGAGCGCGGGTGAGTTCTACACACCGCGCGAGGTATCCATGCTGATGGCGAGGCTCCTCGCACCCGAGCCGGGGATGTCGATCTACGATCCGTGCTGCGGCTCGGGAGGGCTCCTGATCAAGGCGCATCTCCAGCTGCTGGAGACCCACGGAGTCCGGAAGAACGGACGCCGAGAGCTGCCGTCGGAGGTTGCACCGCTGCAGCTGTTCGGCCAGGAGATCAACGCGTCGACGTTCGCGATGTCCCGGATGAACGCATTCGTGCACCGGATGGAGGCCGAGATCGCGCTCGGCGATACGATGCACCGGCCGGCGTTTCTCGAGAACGATGGCCGATTGCGAACCTTCGATCTCGTCACCGCCAATCCGATGTGGAACCAGAAATTCGACGCCGCGACGACCTACGAGCACGACACCTTTGAACGTTTCGGGCTCGGGATCCCGCCGGGATCGAGTGCCGATTGGGGCTGGATCCAGCACATGGCGGCCTCGCTGAACGGCGACGGTCGGATGGCCCTCGTCATCGACACCGGCGCCGTCAGCCGCGGCAGTGGCAACCGCGGGTCGAACCGCGAGCGCGACATCCGCAAGGCGTTCGTGGAGAAGGACCTGATCGAGGCTGTGGTCCTGCTTCCGGAGAACCTGTTCTACAACACGACCGCGCCGGCCGTGATCCTGGTGCTGAATCGGAAGAAGGCACACGCAGGAGAGATCCTGCTCGTCAACGCCAGTAAGCTCTTCTCGAAGGGCCGGCCGAAGAACTTCATGGAAGAAGATCACATACGGCAGATCGCCGGCCTGTACACCCAATGGGAGGCGGCGGACGGCTTGTCCGCCGTAATCACGCGCGACCAAACGATTCAGAGCGACGTTAACCTCTCACCGAGCCGCTACGTGCTTGTGGACAGCGAAGAAGACGTCCTGCCGCTCGAAGAGGCCGTCGTCTTACTGCGCGAGGCGGAGGAAGAACGCGCCGAGGCCGACCGGAAGCTGAACGAAGTGCTGGTGGAACTCGGGCTCGGCACGATTGGCAACGATGGTGGCGAGTCCGTATGAACAGGGCTGTGAACAGCCGGTGGCGCTATTGCCAAATCAGGCCGATTCTGTGAATAAGGACCCATGAGTGACATTCAGGAGCTGCTTCGGGCAGGCGAGAGCGAAACGGTGGAGTTCAAGGAGGCGTGGAGCAACGCCTGCCTGAAGACGATCGCTGCGTTTGCGAACACGAGCGGCGGGACACTTCTCGTTGGAGTCAACGACGCCACGCAGATCGTGGGTTGGCGTGGCGACGACCGGGAGCAGCAGGCGATCGCCACACGCATCGGGAACAAGATACCGATTCAGCCATCACTCACCATCCAGGATACCGAGGGCACTCCGGTGCTCCTCATCCGGGTCGACGAAGCACAAGGCATGGCCGTCCCGTATGAGAGCCGTTACTACAGACGCGTTGGGTGTACGACCCAGGAGGTTCCTCCGGAGCAGTTGGGACAGTTCCTACTTGATCGCACGGATCAGAGCTGGGACGCGCTGCCTTGCGATGCCGCTTTCGATGAGATCGACGAGCAGGCGGTTCACCGCTTCTGTCGACGCGCGGCGAATCGGTTGCCCAACGTAAGCGACGACGAGCCCTTCAGGTCTGTCCTGCAGAAGCTTGGCCTCGTGAGTCAGGACAGGCTGACGAACGCGGCGGTTCTTCTCTTCGGAGCACATCCGCAGCGCCGGTTCATCGCCGCGAATGTCCACATGGGCCGCTTCAAAGACGGCATCACGATTCTCGACGACCGAATGCTCGAGGGCACTCTGTTCGACCAAGTCGACGCCGTCATGCTGCAGTTTCGCCAGTACCTGCAGGTGCGCTACGACATCGCGGGGGAGGTCAGCAGCGATCCGGATACGCCCGTCGTCCACCGGCGCGAGATCTGGGACTACCCGTTGGATGCGCTTCTCGAAGCGGTCGTCAACGCGCTCATCCATCGGACGTACTTCGGCTCGACGGAGTCGGTCACGATCCGCGTCTACGACGACCGCGTGCTCATCCGAAATCCGGGAGGATTGCCCGGTGGAATCACCGTCGAGCAACTGACACAGGATCCGCATCCAACCATCCCGCGGAACCCGCTGTTGGCGAACGTCCTCTACTACGCCGAACTGGTGGAGAAGTGGGGAAGCGGTACAACGCGCATTGTTGGACTCTGTCAAGAGCAGGGCATTCCTGAGCCGGTTTACCGGACTGACGCGACATCGTTTGAGGTGTCGTTTGCACGAGTTGAGGCAGTGCGAAGCGCGAAGGATGTGGCGTTCAGCGACCGCGAACTGAGAATCGTCCGAGTGTTGGAGGAGCTCGGTGAAACTCGCATTGGTCCCATTGCTGAGCGCTTTCCTGAGGTTACAACACGAACCATCCGCCGTGATCTTCAACGCTTGGTTGAGATTGGGGTGGTGGCCTCAAAGGGAGAACGGAAGAGCACGACGTATGAGCGCCGGTAAAGGACATGGTATCGGACATCAACAGCAGTCGCTGTAACGGAGATGGGGTTTGTGGTTTCGCGGGAGAGCATGTTTATCGGACACGGTATCGGACAAGCGGGCAGCAGGAGCAGCGACTGGGTAACGATGCCACTGGGGACGAAAGGGGCATCAAAGGGGCACTGAACGGGCGCTGCGGAAGATCGAGCGGTCGAATCGTGCAGACGGAAGTAATGTTCAGGTAATGATTGGGTAACGATTGCGAACCGTCCGGAAAGGGGCCACGAACGCGCCGGAAACGCGCCAAAGGCGCTGGCAGCCGGACGATCGGACCGCGAACAAGGTTATTGGACGTTTCGGACAGGGTATCGGACATGGAACGACCGGAGAGCGCCTAGATGGAGCAACTGAAGCTGGATGCAAATCGGACAACGAGAAGCACCACGGACCGTGGTGAGCATGCTGTGGTAATGGGGACTTGTGGTCTGCCCCAAGGATGGCTAATCGTCAATCTCGGAGCACTTCTCCATCCTGTGTCGAAACGCCAGCGTCGCACGGAAATCCATGACGACACCAACTATACCTTGCTGTCCGTCGCTCTTTACGCTCGCGGTGTCTCGGAGAAGGAACGCCTTCAAGGGCAAGACATCAAGACTAAAACATGGTATGAGGTACAATGGGGTGACTTCCTCCTGCTAAAGATCTGGGCACGCAAAGGCTCCTATGGATTTGTGAAAGAACGCTACGAGAATCCGATTGTGAGCGCTGACTATCCGATTCTCGCCTTGGAGGAATCAAAGGTAGATCGTAGCTTCCTAGATTACTGCCTCTCTCGCCCATGTGTCTGGAAGAACCTCGGCTCTGGCGCGAAGGGTTCGACTAGTCGTCAACGAGTGCATGAACGCGATTTCGCCAACTTCATCGATGTTTCGCTCCCTCCCCTCCCAGAGCAGCGGGCGATCGCGCGAGTGCTGCGGACGGTGCAGGAGGCGATCGAGGCGACGGAGCGGGTGATCGAGGCGGCCAAGGAACTGAAGCGCTCGATGATGGAGTACCTGTTCACCTATGGCCCCGTGCCCGTCGATCAGGCGGATCAGGTGGAGCTTCAGGAGACTGAGTTCGGATCAGTTCCGGAGTTGTGGCGAATCATTGCCCTTGAGAAGTGCGCTACAGTCCAAACCGGGATCGCTAAGGGGCGCAAGGGAACCACAGAAGAGATGATCTCGGTGCCGTACCTTCGTGTCGCAAACGTTCAGGACGGGTTCCTTGATCTGAAGGAGATCAAGAGCATCGAGATTCGTCCGAGCGAGGAAACCCGATACGGCCTTCAGTCTGGCGATGTACTGCTCACAGAGGGAGGAGATTTCGACAAGCTGGGCCGCGGAGCGATCTGGAGAGATGAGATCCCCAACTGCGTACACCAAAACCACGTCTTTGCCGTTCGGGCGGATGGAGTTGTACTCAGCCCGGAGTACCTTGGTTGCCTAGTCCAGACGCGTTACAGCAAGCGGTACTTCCTGAACGTAGCTCACCGCACCACGCATCTTGCGTGCATCAACAGCACGAAGCTGAAGGCATTACCAACGCCGTTGCCAGACATGCAAGTTCAGGGCGAGATTGCGTCTCGACTGGAGAGCATTGATAGCTACTTAAGTGTAGAGACCGGGCGTAGACAGCAACTGGATTCCCTCTTCAACTCCCTTCTCCACCACCTGATGACTGGCAAGATCCGCGTGACGCCGACGGAGACGGACAGGGAGGGGACGGACTCGGTGCAACCGGCCGGCACGGAGGGATAGAATGGAAGCCGGCGCCTGAAGGAACTCGAAATGATGGATAGAGAGATCATCTTCTTGGTGGAGGAATCGCCGGAGGGCGGGTTCGAAGCAGGGGCTCTGGGCCGTTCCGTGTTCACGGAAGCCGGGACGTTCGAGGAACTGAAGACGATGGTCCAGGATGCCGTGCGCTGCCATTTCGACGACGCCGACAGGCCGTCGCTCATCCGGCTCCATCAAGTGAAGGACGAGGTCATCGCGGCATGAAGCTCTCCATGGCGTGGGTGTCCATCTCAGCAGGGACGAGCAGAGCCTTGTTTCCGAGGTCTTCGGGAGGTGAGGGTTCCTGGGTCCGTTCGGCAGTGAACGCAAGACTGTCCAGAACCCGCTGATCCGGTACGCGACCGACGTCGGCTGGACGTACGTCGAGCCGGAAGAGGCACTCCGGTTGCGTCGGGGCCGGGAGGGTGCGGTCTTCTTCGACGTGCTCGTCGCCCAGCTTCAGCGGCTGAACCCGGGTGTCGTTAACGCGTTGGCCGCTGAGCAGATCATCTCGCGCCTTTTGCGCGTGCGGCCGCACATCGAGGGAAATCTCCAGGTTTGGGAGTACCTGAACGGCCTGAAGACGGTGTTCGTCGGCAAGGAGCGGCGCGAACGGAACATCCGGCTGCTCGATCCGGACAACATCGCGAGCAACACGTTCCACGTAACCGATGAGTTCGCGTTCACCAACGGGACGCACACGATCCGTCCGGACGTCGTCTTCCTGATCAACGGGATCCCGATCCTGATCGTTGAGACGAAGGCGGCGACGGAGCTCGAGGGGATCGCCGTAGCGCTCGATCAGATCCGCCGGTATCGCCGAGAGGCGCCGGAGCTGCTGTCGATCCTGCAGCTTCACTCGCTCACGCATCTGATCGAGGTCTTCTACGGTGCGACGTGGAACCTGGAACGTAAGGGCCTGTTCAACTGGCGCGACGAGCAGGCCGGCGATTTCGAGACGCTGGTCAAGACGTTCGTCGAACCGCATCGCATCCTGCGTGTGCTGACCGAGTTCATCCTGTTCGTGCGAAAGGACGGCGAACTGTCGAAGGCGGTGCTTCGTCCGCACCAGATGCGGGCGGCGGAGCGCGTCGTCCGTCGAGCGCGGGACGCCGAGCGCCGACGCGGTCTGATCTGGCACACGCAGGGCTCCGGAAAGACGTACACGATGATCACCGTCGCCAAGCGGCTGATCGAGGATCCGGCGTTCGAGAACCCGACGGTGCTGATGCTCGTCGATCGAAACGAGTTGGAGGCGCAGCTGTTCGGCAACCTCGAGGCGGTCGGCTTTGGGAACGTCGCGGTCGCGTGCTCGAAGGCCGATCTGCGAAAGCTTCTGCGGCAAGATCGGCGCGGGCTGATCGTGTCGATGATCCACAAGTTCGACGACATCCCGGAACGGATCAACGAGCGGCCGAACCTGTTCGTCCTTGTTGACGAGGCGCACCGGACGACCGGCGGCGATCTCGGCAACTACTTGATGGGCGCGCTGCCGAACGCGACGTACATCGGTTTCACGGGGACGCCGATCGACAAGACGGCGTACGGGAAGGGCACGTTCAAGGTGTTCGGCGGGGAGGACCCGAACGGCTACCTCGACAAGTACTCGATTCGCGAGTCGATCGAGGACGGAACGACGGTGCCGCTTCACTATCAGCTGGCACCGAACGAACTCCAGCCGGATCGCGAGACGATGGAGCAGGAGTTCTGGGCGCTCGCCGATCTGGAGGGCGTCCGCGAGATCGAGGAGCTGAACCGGGTGCTCGATCGGGCCGTGAATTTGCGTAACATGCTGAAGAACGGGGATCGGGTCGAGAGAGTCGCCGCGTTCATCGCCGAGCACTATCGGACGGTCGTACGGCCGATGGGGTACAAGGCGTTCGTCGTCGCCGTCGATCGGGAAGCTTGCACGCTGTACAAGGACGCGCTCGATCGGTACCTGGAGCCGGACAGGTCTCGGGTGGTGATCAGTTCCGGGCACAACGATTCGGAGCAGCTGGAGCGGCATCATGTCTCGGCGGCCGAGGAGAAGGAGATCCGCAAGGCGTTTCGCAAGCCCGGCGAGCAGCCGGAGATCCTGATTGTGACCGAGAAGCTGCTGACCGGGTACGACGCGCCGATCCTGTACTGCATGTACCTCGACAAGCCGATGCGCGATCACGTGCTGCTTCAAGCGATCGCGCGCGTCAATCGTCCGGCTGAGGACGAGCATGGCCGACGGAAGACGCGTGGCCAGATCGTCGACTTCGTCGGGATCTTCCAGAAGCTCGAACGGGCACTCGCGTTCGATTCCGAGGACGTCTCCGGCGTCGTCGAGGGGATCGAGGTCCTGAAAGCGCGGTTCGAGATGCTGATCGAGCAGGGTCGGACCGAATTTCTTCCACTGGCCACGGGCTCGTCGGAGGACAAGAGAGCCGAATCGGTGCTCGAGCACTTCCGCGATCGGGAAGAGCGCGAGCGGTTCTACCGGTACTTCCGCGAGCTGGAGGAGTTGTACGAGATCCTGTCACCGGATCCATTCCTGCGACCGCTCCTGGAAGACTACCGAGCGTTGGTCACGATGTACCGGCTGCTCCGTGCATGCTACGAGCCGAACGTGCCGGTCGACCGGAGCTTCCTCCGCAAGACCGAGCGGATCGTCCAGGAGAACACGAGGACGGATCGTGTCAACGAACTGGGCGAAGGGTACGTGATCGACGCCGAGACGTTGGCCCGACTGGCCGGGGAGGAGAAGCCGGATACCGTCAAGGTGTTCAACCTGATCAAGGCGATCCATCGCTTGGTCGCTGACGGAGAGCACGATCAACCGTACCTGATTCCGATCGGGGAAAGGGCCCGTGCGATCGCCGAGGCGTTCGAGAAGCGGCAGCTCACGAGCCGGCAGGCGCTGGCGGAACTGGAGGAGTTGGTCGGCGAGTATCGCAACGCCGTCGCCGAGCGACAGGAGAGCGATCTGTCGCCCGAAGGGTTCGGGGTTTACTGGTTGCTGCAACGCGAAGGCGTTGCCCAGGCCCGGAATATCGCACGGAGTGCGGCCGAGGCGTTCGCTCGGTACCCCTACTGGAAACAGAGCGACGAGCAGGAGCGGCACGTGAGGATGGCGTTGTACAAGGGACTAATCGAAGCGGGCGTTGACAATCTGGACCTGGTAAACCATGTCTTACAGGTTCTGGAGAGGGCGGAGCGATGATGCAGAAGACAGGGCCCGGTTGGCAGCCACTGGAGGAGATCGTCCCCGTCGAGCTATTCAAGGCCGAGGTTCGCTCGTGGGCTCGCCGAATAGAGGTCGAACCCCGCGAGATCCACGTCCGGCCGATGTCGCGCAAGTGGGCCAGCTGCTCGTCGCGTGGGCGATTGACGTTCGATACGGAGCTCCTCAAGCAACCTGCTTCGTTCCGCAACGAGGCAATCGTTCACGAACTCGTGCATCTGAAGGTGCCGAACCACGGCAAGCTCTTCTCCGCATTGATGAAGGCGTACCTGCGCGACGAAGCCCGGTAGGGTCTCGCGGCATAGGATCCCAGCGTGCGCATCCGGTCACGCCGCGGACATGGTGCGGTGCTACAGGTTCCCGGTATGAACAAGGACCGAAACGGCGTCCCTTTCCCGCTGCGGGAGAGGGTGGGATTCCCCAATCCATCTCGGAGAAGGCGCGGGTGAAGGCGGGGCCTCGCGATCCGACCGACGTCACCCCCACCCAACCTCCCCCATCATGAAAGGGCACTGTCATTGACTTAGCGTCTGAGGCTGGTGGGAAGGGCGATGCGGTGCCGCAGACAAATGGACTAGGGTCCGAGGAATACAGCGGACGCGTTGCCCCCTACGATGAGACGAATGTGATGTACATTACATTTCGAAAGGGGTAGGCAAGCGAAAAGCGTGAGGGTGGGTGAGAGAGAATGAACACAGGGGGATCACATCACTACGAAGGGTGAGGACCTTGTTGCAGGACGACAACTTGGTGCGAGAGTTTCGCACCGATGAGACAGCGTTCACGCGGAAGAGGAAGCTACCGTTTCCGCGACTGGTCGCGTTGTTGATGACGGGCTGGAAGATGTCAATCCCCAATCGACTGAACCGGCTGTTCGAGCAGTTGGGCTGCTTGGGGAGTCGCCCCAGCACTGGAGCGTTCTGTCGCGCACGGCGCAAGATACGTCCGGAGCTGTTCGCACGGCTCAACCAAGAGATGGTAGAGAGCCTGTACGAGGATTCCTCGGAACTCGTCCGCTGGTGGAGTGGACGCCTGATCTACGCTGTCGATGGGACGATCCTCAACCTGCCCGACAATCAGCAAACCCGCACACGCTACGGCGTGCAGACCAACCAGAAGGATTCAGTGGGGTGGGTGCAGGGGATGGCAAGTGTGTTGTACGACGTGCTCAACGAGGTAGCCATCCACGCGGTGCTTGATCGGAAGCGAAGCGAGAAGAGCTTCGTGCTGCAGGATCACAGCGAGTTCTTCCGCCAGGAAGCGATCGTTCTTTACGATCGGTTGTACTGCGACTACTCGGTGATCGCATTCCATTGCTCTCGGGGAGAGGACTTCGTGATCCGTGGGCGGACGACACAGACGTTCAAACAGATCGAAGCGTTTGTCGAGTCCTCAGCGGATGATCGGAACGTAGAGCTGAGAGTAACAACGAAGCAACAAGGCTGGGTGAAGAAGCTGAGTCTACCGCGCCGCGTTACGGTGCGTCTGATCAAGGTTTCTCTTCCCGATGGGACGATGGAAGTGTTGTTGACCTCTCTTCGCGACAGGGAGAAGTATCCTCGTGTGTCCTTCCAAGGGTTGTATGAGAAGCGTTGGGGGATCGAGACCTACTTCGACCGGCTGAAGAACCTTCTGGAAGTCGAGCGATTCAGTGCGAAATCGGTGATTGGAATCGAACAAGACTTCCATGCGTTGATCTTCCTCAGCACATTGACCAGCGTGCTGCTGGCCGAGGAGGACGACAAGGTGCAGAAGGAGAGCCGGACCAAGGGGCTGAAGTACACGTATCGGCTGAACCGATCGGTGTCCTACGTCGCAGTGGTTGACCACATCGTCCAGCTGCTTCTGGACTCGGACAAGGACCTTGAGAAGGTCGCTGCGGAGATCCAGCGGTGTCTTCGCGGAACGATGCTTCCCGTGAGGCCGGGGAGAAACCCACAGAGGACTGGGAGGAAGAGCTCTTCGCAACTACGGTTCCAGCGGTATCGCAAGCGCATCTGGGCTTAAGTCAATGACAGTGCATGAAAGGGGGAGGAGAGAGGCGGAGAGCAAGCCCGGACGCTGTTGTCCTTCTCTAGTCTTCTTTGGACGGTTTCCTCGCCCTGGCATGGTGTGCAATCGGGCAGCATTCGCAGGATGCTCGACAGTCTTCTTGACGTGCGGTATACCTACGGCATCGTGAACCGAGTCACCATCCACACCGACGGCGCGTGCAGCGGGAACCCCGGTCCGGGCGGCTGGGGGGCGATTCTCGTCTCGGGCGCGCTGCGCAAGGAGATCTCCGGCGGGGAGCGACAGACGACGAACAACCGGATGGAGCTGACGGCGGCGATCGAGGCGCTTCGCGCGCTAAACGAGCCGGCGCGGGTCGACCTGTACACCGATTCGACGTACGTGAAGAAGGGGATCACCGAGTGGATCGCGTCGTGGAAGGCGAACGGCTGGCGGCGTCGGAGCGGGAAGCGGTGGCTGCCGGTGAAGAACGAGGATCTCTGGCGAACGCTCGACGAGCTGGTGTCGGAGCACGAGGTCTCGTTCCACTGGGTCGAGGGACATGCCGGGAACGAGGAGAACGAGCGGGCCGACCGGCTGGCGCGCGAGGCAATTCCGAGGGAGTGAGGGACTCCGATGGCGAAGGTCGTCTGCACGTCGTACCTGTTCCCCGACGAGGTCGAACGGCTCGAGGCCGCCGGCCATGGCGTCTCGATCTTCGAAGGCGAGGGTCCCATTCCTCGCGATCGCTTGGCCTCCGAGCTGACTGACGCCGAGGCGCTGATCTGCCAGTTGGTCGATCGGATCGACGCGGAGCTTCTCGACGCTGCGCCGCGCCTGCGGATTGCCGCCAATGTCGCCGTCGGCTACGAGAACGTCGACGTCGCCGCGGCGCGGCAGCGCGACATCGTGGTCACGAATACGCCGGATGTCCTGACCGAGGCGACCGCCGACCTGACCTTCGCGCTGCTTCTAGGGACCGCGCGCCGGATCGCCGAGGCGGACGCGACGGTTCGGCGCGGCGAGTTCCCGGCATGGGGTCTCGAACAGGAGTTGACCGGCGTCGACGTCTTCGGCAAGACGCTCGGGATCATCGGAATGGGGCGGATCGGGTCGGCCGTTGCCCGTCGCGGACGCCTCGGCTTTGGGATGCGGGTCCTCTACCACAACCGGATGCGAAGGCGAGCCGCCGAGGAAGAGCTTGGCGCCGAGTTCGTTCCACTCGACCGGCTCCTCGCCGAGAGCGATTTCGTCTGCGTGCACGTCCCGCTGACCGACGAGACGAGGCACTGGATCGGGGCCGACGAACTCGCGCGGATGAAGCCGACCGCGATCCTGATCAACGTCGCTCGCGGTCCGGTGGTCGATGAAGCGGCGCTCGTCTGCGCGCTTGAAGCCGGCGAGATCGCCGGCGCCGGGCTCGATGTCTACGAGCGCGAGCCCGAGGTCCATCGCGGACTGCTCGATCTCCACGAGCACGTCGTCCTCGCCCCCCACCTAGGAAGCGCGACGCGCGAAACGCGGCACGCCATGGCGAAACTGGCGGTGGACAACGTCCTTGCCGTTCTCTCCGGCAAGCCGCCTCTCACGCCCGTCAACTGATCGAAGCGGGAACGCAGAGGTTGCGCTGGATCGGATTGGACGATATCCAGCGCAACCTCTGCGCCCTCTGCGGTGAGGGGATCTTGCAGTTGCCTCGGTTTGGGCGTCTATCGTATTGCCCTCTTGATGGGGCTTCTCCACGTCTCTCTGCGCCCTCTGCGGTGGAAGGTGTGTGGCAGTTGCCTCGCGGTTTGGGCGTCTCTGGTATTGCCCTCTTAATGGGCCCTCTCTGCGCCCTCTGCGATCTCTGCGGTGAGTTGGGTTTGACAGTTGTGTCTCTGTGTCCTCCGCGTTCCGGCTTCTCCGGCTTCTCGTCCGAGCCTTCCTACCACCTACCCCCTCATCCCTACCCCCTGCTTCTAGAAGCAGCCGAGCTGGCAGGGGGAGATGCGGAGATCGAGCGTCTCGGCGGCGCTGGCGATAGCGATGCGTGGCAGCCCGTGCTCCTGTGCGATCCGCCAGAGCGCGGCGCACGCAATCTGGCCGTCCTTCTCGGCATCGTGTAGCGAGACGGTCACGTCGCCCGGGACGGTTTCGAGCGTTTGCACGAGGCCCTTCTGCCCGAACGCGTCGTAGCCGAACAGCCCGAGCTGGCAGCGTGAGATCCGTATCCCGAGTCGGTTGGCCTCGGTGGCGATCTGTGCCGGGGTCCAGTTGTTCTCTTCGGCCAGTCGGAACGCGAAGGCGCAGGGAAGCCGTCCGTCGCGCAGCGAGTCCAGCAGCGCTGTTTCGATGTCGCCCATGCCGATCCCCCCTCGATGCCACACGATACCGCAATCCGGCCGGTCGAACGAGCCGAAAGGATCGGATACGCTTCGGGCCGGGTTCGGGGGTGAGTCCATGTTGCTCTGGGTTGGGTTCGCGCTGTCGGTGACGCTCCTGTTGCTCGTCTCTCGGAGAAGCCTTGCGCTCGGGATGGCGGCGGCGACCGTCGTTCTCGGGGCGTTCACGCTCTCTCCGGCAGGGTTTGGGAGTGCGCTCCTGCGCACGATCACCGATCCGTCCGTTCTCCTCCTCGCGCTCGTCGTCGGGACGATTCCGATCATCGGGGGACTCCTCGAGAGCGCCGGCCAGATGGATCGGCTCGTCTCGAATCTGCGGATCGGCGTCCGTCCGTTCCTCGCCTTCGCGCCGGCCCTTCTCGGTCTGCTGCCGATGCCGGGCGGCGCACTCCTCTCCGCGCCGCTGGTCGAACGAGGAGCGGGGCACGCGCCGGCGGACGTCAAGGCGGCGGCGAACGTCTGGTTCCGGCACACGCTCCTCCTCGTCTACCCGCTCGGCTCCTCGCTGATCGCGTCGGCCAAGATCGCCGGATTCGAGGTCTACGAAGTGATCCCCTACATGGCCCCGGTGTTCGTCCTCTTTTCGCTGCTCGGCTACGTGTTCCTGCTGCGTCGCGTCGACGGCCGGCTCGAGGCCTCCGGGCGGTTCTCCCCCGCCGGCCTTCTGGTTCCGCTGTCGGTGATTCTGGCGGCTCCGGTTCTTGATTTGGTTCTCAAGAGTGTCGTTGCGCTTCCGTACGCGGAGATCGGCACGGCGGCCGGTGTCTTCGCCAGTCTCGCACTGGCGATCCTCGTCTGCCGAGCGCGCCCGAGGGAGGTTTGGAGGACGGCGGTTCGCATGAAGGCGTGGACCTTCGCGGCGATCATCCTGGCGATGTTCGCGTTCCTCGAGGTTTTCGGAGCGTCCGGCGTGCCGGAGCGGATTGCGGCGATGACGCTCCCGCCCCTCGTCCTCTGCGGCGTCATCGGGTTCGCGCTTGGTCTCATCACCGGCCGCATTCAAGCGCCGATGGCGATTGTCGTTCCGATCTACGTTTCGACGTACGGTGGCCTCTCGCCGACGACGTTCGCCGTCACGTACGTCGCCGTCTTCCTCGGCTACATCCTGACGCCGATCCACCCCTGCATTTCCGTTTCGGTGGAGTACTTCAAGACGTCCCTCTCATCCTTCCTGTGGCGCCTGGCCGCTCCGGCCGGCGTCGGACTGGCCGCAGCCCTGGCGACGGGGCTCTTCGTTCTCTGACTCCGGTACGCGCGACAGCAGTGCACGACCGGATCGTCGCACGAAAACGGCGCCGCTTCGCAGGGCCTTCCCGAGATCAGTCGTGGGCGGACGTGGTCTCGATCGCCTCCGGTGTGTCGCTCGCCGGTGCCTTCCGCCTTCGGATCCAGATCAGAAGGCCGGCGAGGATCGTGACGAGAATGCCTAGAGACACGAGGTAGGAGCGCTCGATTCCGTGATGAGATGCCAGGATGCCCAGCACCAACGGGAAGACCATCCCGCCGAGGGACATGCACGCGAACAGCAGGCCGGTGACCGCTCCGGACTGGTGCGGATACTCCTCGGACGCCTTCGCCACCATGAGCGGGAAGACCGGTCCGATCCCCAGGCCGTAGAGGAATGCGAATAGCGCCTTCACTCCGACGGCGGGGATCCACAGGAACGACACCAACGAGACTGCCGCGAGCGACAGGCCGAAGAGGAGAATGCGCTTCGTGGCGATCCGCTTGACCAGCCAGCTCGTCGTGAGCCTCCCCGACATCATGCCGATGAGGAAGATGCTCACGGCGGCGCTCGAGAGCCGCAGGTTCACTCCCAGCTCCGTGCTGAAGTACTCGGCGAGCCAATAGGAGAAACCGAGGTCCACGGCGACGTAGAGGAAGACAAGCACCGAAGCGATCACCATGTTCGGGTTGCGGATGATGGATGTGAGCGGCGCCCGGCTGCTCCGATCCGCCGAGGCGTTCGGGATCCTCACCAGCGTCAGGACACTCGTGAGCACCAGGACCAGAGCGGCCGTTTCCAGGAACGGCCATCTCCAGGAAAGCCCTCCGGCGATGTTCACGGCCACAAGCAGGGGGGCGATGAAGCTGCCGACGGCCGCGAACAGCGTCTGGATCGATAGGTATCGGCTTCGCTGGCCGGGGTACATGTCGAGCATGACGCTCTGTCCGATGGAGCCGATCGGGCTGCCGAAGAGGCTGAAGCCGAAGATGGTGATGCAGAGGGCGACGTACCCGGGCGCGAATCCCATGCAGACCAGCCCCCCGGCGAACAGGCCGCAGAGCGAAGTGAGCAATCTCTTTCGGTTCAGGGAGTCCGAGGCGATCGCACCGACGCTGCTTCCGAACAGACTGCCCAACGAGAGGAGCGTGAACAGGAAGCCGGCCTGGGCATATGAGATGTCCAAGCCGTCGACGATGACCGGGACCGACGGCCCGAGCAGGCCGATCACCATCACCCAGAGCAGGTTGGCGGCGAAGGCGACGTAGGGCATCGACTCGCATCTAGCGGATGTGGTCCATCGCCCGCTGGATACTCCACCCTTCGTGTACAAGACCTGCCATCGCTTCGATCATGGCCGGAACGTTGTCCTGCTGCCAGATGTTCCGGCCCATCGCGATTCCGCGGGCGCCGGCCTGCATCGCGTAGTAGGTATCGGAGATCACCTGTGCGTTGCCGCCCGTCTTCGGTCCGCCGAGGATCAGGATCGGCACCGGGCAGCCCTCGACGACCTCGCGGAAGGAGTCGGGATCGCCGGTGTAGTACGTCTTCACGATGTCGGCGCCGATCTCCATCGCCGCGCGGGACGCGAGCTTGACTCCTTCCGGATCGGTGGGCTCCAGATCCTTCCCCTTGGCCATCGCTTCGATCATCAGCGGCAGCCCGAGGCGGGCACATTCGTCCGCCACGAGAGATGCATTCCGTGTGAACTCGCCCTCCCGCTCGTGACCGAACTTCACGGTAACGGCCGCGCCGGCGGCGCCGTACTCGACCGCCGCCTGCGGCGAGGAGATCATCTCCTCCTGGAACTTGCCGCCGAGGACGGTGAACCCGCCGGTGAGCCGCAGCAACAGAGCGGTCTGCCGGTCCCAGGCGTCGGCCGCGGCCCGGGCGAAACCCCGGGTCGTGAGAATGCAGTCCGCTCCCCCCGCGGTGCACTGGCGCACCAGCTCCGCCGGATTGTCGATGCCTTCCATCGACCCGGCGATGCCGCCGTGGTCCGCCGCGATGCATACGCTGTTTCCGGTCGACTTATTGAACAGCGAGTTCATCCGTATCTGCTTCCCAATCGGCACGAGCGCTCTCCTTCCTTAGTCCATTCCGCCGATTCGCTTGAATACCCCCTTCAGCCCCGCGTACGACTCGCGGTAGACGGAGAAGAGGTCGTCGTAGATCTGCCTGTTCCCCCCATTGGGCTCGAAGACGCTCTCGATCCGGATTATGGCGTCGGCTGCCTCCGCCAAGCTGTCGTATCTCCCGAGTCCGAACAGCGCGATGCAGAGATCGCCGGCGAGTTCGGCATCTTTCATTGCCGGCAGCAAGAACCGCCTTCCGGTGATGTCGGCCTTGATCTGGATCCACCGGGGGCTTCTCGCCTGTCCGCCGGTGATCCTGACGTCGTCCACCTGTAGGCCGCTTTCCTCCATCACGCAGAGAATGTCTCGGATCGCGAACCCGACCGACTCCACGACGGCTCGCGTCATCTCGCGTCTGCCGTGGTGCATGGCCAGACCGACGAAGGCTCCACGAGCGTTCGGATCCCAGATCGGCGCGCGTTCCCCTGTCAGGTACGGAAGGAAGACGAGCTTGTTCGATCCGGCGGGGATCTCTTCGATGTCTTGGAACACCTGCTCAAACGGCGAGCTGCTTCGGCCTGTGATCTCCTTGAACCACTGGAGTGCCTTACCGGATGTTGACACGATTCCCGACACGTTGCGGTATCCCTCGATGACGTGGTGCACGCACAGCAGCCTGGGATCCGAGATGGCCCGCTCGGCACAGAGGTTGATCCCCTCGGATGTGCCCGCGCGGTCGCAAGCCCTACCGGGGGCCACCGTCCCGGTGCCGACGATCGAGACGATGAAGTCCGGCCCACCCGCATAAACGGGCACGCCGGCGGGCACACCGAGCAGGTCCGCCGCTGTCGCCGTCGTCGGACCGATGGGATCGCCGGGTCTGACGAAGTCCGGGAATTTGCTCCACTCCATTCCCAGTTGCGCCACGAGCTCTTCGGTCCAAATGTAGGGCTCGAAACCGACGGCCGGGAGGATCGTCACTGCGTTACCCGTGAGCAGGTAGTTGATGTACTCCGGGCATGACATGAAGAACTTGGTCTTCTCGTAGATCTCCGGTCGATGCCTGTGGAACCAGAGCGACTTGGGAAGATAGAACGTCGGATCCACGTAGAACCCGTTCATCTCGGAGATCGTCGCCGCCTCCTCGATGCACCGACGATCCATCCACAGCAAGGCGGGATGAAGCGGCCGATCGTCGCTGCCGATCGGCACGAGGGTGGGACCGTTCCCGCTGACGACGATCGCTTCCGGCCTCTTCTCCGGCGAGAGGCCGAACTCGGTGCACAGGTCGCGGATTCCCCGGACCCAATCGAGCGCATCGGCCTCATGACGGAGCGGATGGGCACTGTCGCTTTGCAGCGACAACGGTCTCTGTCCGGTCTGAAGCAGCGTGCCGTCGGTCGCGAACAACGCAGCCTTGAGATCGGTGGTTCCAATATCGAGAGCGACGATCATGGTTCCAGCAGAACGCGGAGTGTATTCGGACTCATGGCTGCCTCGATTCCTTCACAGATGTGCTCGTAGTCGACGACCTGCGAGATCAGAGGCTTGACATCGATCATCCCGTACCCGATGAGCTTCACGGCCTGATGGAAGTCGAACTCGGTGCGGCCCTCGCTCCCCGTGATGAGGCTCTCGTTTTGGTGCATCTTGTTGGCATCCATCGGCAGCGGCATCTTCTCCATGTACGACGTGTAGATGTTCAGTCGGCCGGCCTTTGCCAGAACCGAGAGCCCGGAACTCAGCGCCGCCGGAGCCGGGCTCGTCACGACACACGCATCCACTCCGATGCCTCCGGTCTCCGATCGAATGGTTTCCTGCAAGTCCTCCTTCGATGGGTCAATGCTCGCAGAAGCGCCCAGGCGTCTCGCGACTTCCAGTCGTACGACATTCGGATCGGAGATGAATACCCGGGCTCCCATGGCGCGGGCGACCTGGAGATGCATGATGCCCATCGGTCCTGCCCCCACGATCAGGACGGTCTCCCCGAGTTCAACTTCCAGTTTCTTCATCGACCGGATGCAGCAGGCCACAGGCTCCACGAACGCCGCTTCCTGAAGCGTCATGTCGTCCGGGATCGGATACACCTGCATTCCTCGTACAGCGATTAGCTCCCCGAACCCGCCCAACGCCTGCTGCCCTGGCTTGAACCGGTTGACGCAGAGATTCGATCGACCTGTTCGGCAGAAGTAGCACTGTCCGCAACGGGTGATGAGATCGAGGGCGACGTGCATGCCGGACGCGAAGTCGCCGATGACCCTCGACCCGATCTCGACGATCTCTCCCGACGCCTCGTGTCCGGGGATGATCGGATAGTGGATCTTCAGGTCTCCCTGGTAGAGCCGCTGTTCCAGCGTGCAGATCCCGCAGCTCCTGATCCTCACCAGGACGCGGGTATCGGTCATCGTCGGATCCTCGACCTCCTGAATCAGCACGTTCCTCGGTTCGATCAGTACAGCTGCTTTCATCGATGGCTCCTCCGTCCCAGTGTCGCGCAATCCATCTCGACAGACCAAGCCGCCCCGGCATGGCCAGATCAGTCTTCGTCAGCGGAAGGTTCTTCCTAGCGCTCACTCCCTCTGGTTCTATAGTGCCTCACAATCGAGTACGCAATCATGGCGGCCACCGTGATCAGATAAGGGAACGCGCGGACGAAGTCTGCCGGGATGTCGATGGCCCCCTGGGCGTGGTTTGAGAGGCTGTCCGCGAAGCCAAAGACGAGACACGCAATGACGATCCCGTGCGGTGTCTTGTTGCCCAGATAGATGGCGACAAGCGCAATCCACCCTCTTCCGGCGGTGACCCCGGGTACGAATGCACCCATCTGTAAGCTCAGGATGGCCCCAGCGAGACCGCAGGCGAATCCGGAGACCAGGATGGCATACATCCTGTAACGCCTGGGGCTTAGGCCGGTTGCTTCCACGGCTCCCGGATTCGAGCCCGTCCCCCGTATGCGCAGCCCGAACGCGGTCTTGTAGATGATCATGGCCGCGATGGCCACCACGATCCAGCTGACGTAGACCAAGACGTTGTGACCGACGAAGACATCACCGATTATCGGAATGCGTTGCAGCGACGGGATGGAGAGAACCGGCAGCTTGGAGAGGTTCGCAAACCGAATGACGCCCTTGTTGCCGAAGATCTGGAAGGCAAGAACCACCGTGATCCCCTCGGCAAAGAGGTTCGTCGCCAGACCGGTGATGAATACGTTCGCTCGCAGGCTGAGGCTGATGAACCCGAAGACGTACGCAGCCACGACACTGGCACCGATGCCCAAGACGGTGCCGAGGAACAGGCTGCCGGTCGCGGCGGCGAATACGACGCTGAAGAACGCGCCGATCAGCATCAGCCCTTCCAGGGCGATGTTGAGCATCCCCGCAAGCTCCGTGAACAGCCCCCCGGTCGCAGCCAGGAGGAACGGTGCCATAATCCGGATGGTGCTGTGGAGAAGTGGGATGGGGAAGGTCGAGTTGCTCATGCCGCCACCTTCTTCTTCCTCCTCGAGTTGAATAGACCGTAGAGCGCTTGCGCCGTGACCAAGAAGAAGATCACTGCCTGGGCGATCTTCGCGAGTTCGAACGTGACATCCGAGTGCAGCATGGCGGCCTTCGCGCCCGCGTCCAGATAGGCGAAGAACAGCGCTGCCGGGACCACGGCGATCGGGTTGTTCTTCGCGATCAGAGCCACGGCAATGCCATTCCATCCGAGGCCGGCGGTCACCCCCTTCAGACAGCGGTAGTGGGTTCCCATGACGGAGACGGCTCCGGCAAGACCGTGGAATCCTCCGCTGATTGCCATCGGGATCACCAGGTACTTGCCGACGTTGATGCCGGCGTATCGGGAGAACTCGCGGTTGATACCGCACATCCGCATCTCGTAGCCCCAGTGGGTTCGCTGTATGAAGAAGAACGTCCCGATCGCCGCGGCTACAGCGAAGAAGATGCTGACATCGAGCTTCGATGGCTTGAAGATCCTCAGGAACTGGAACTGCTGAGCGATTCGTGCTGTGGTCAGCATACTGTTGGCAGGGTCGTCGAGCGGTCCGGTGACGAGGAAGTCGACGATGAGAATCACCGCGCTGGACACCAGGAACGACGAGATCAACGGGTCGGTTCCCCAGCGCATGTTGAAGACGCCGGAGAGACCGGCCAAGAGCGCGCCGATGACGACGGCTCCAAGGATCGCTGTGGCGATGCCGACGATTCCTGGTAGCGTCGGAAGGGTCAGCAAGATGGCGGTCGCCGCCAGCGCACCGGAATACGCCTGCCCTTCGCCACCCAGGTTGAACGTCGAGGATCTGAAGGCAACCGCGATACCGAGGCCGGTGAACACCAACGGGATCGCTTGATTCAGCATGTTGCCGAGGTAATAGGCCTTGGTGAATGGACCGATGAAGAAGTAGTAGATCGCTCTTCCCGGTTCATCGCTTAGCACGAGGATCAGGAGAATCACGATCGCGAAGGAGATCCCCACCGTCAACGCGAGCCCCGTGATGCCGCTGAGCAGATTCGCGATCCGTCTTCTATCCACGATGGGCCTCTGGTGAGATCGGATCGCGTGAGCTCTGAGCGTCGTCTCGAAGCCCCAGCATGTACTCGCCGATGACCTCTTTGCTCAGTGTCTCCGTGTTCTGCAAGCGTCCCGCGATCCTTCCTCTGTACATGACTAGAATGGTGTCCGCCAACCCAAGGATCTCGTCCAGATTCGACGAGATTAGGAGAATCCCGGCTCCCCGCTCACGCAGCTCGAGCATTCTTTCGTAGACGAACTGGCTGCTGACGATGTCCAGGCCCCACGTCGGTTCCGAGAAGAGAACGAAATCCGCATTGGCGGCGAGCTCTCTTGCCAGGATCATCTTCTGGATGTTCCCGCCGGAGAGGTTCCCCGCCGGCATTCCTTCACTTCCGTCGATGGAGAAGCGGTCGATGAGCCGTTCCGTGAACCGGCGAATCCCACGCTGCTGCAAGACCCCGGCTCGCAAGAAGTCGTGGTGCCTCGCTGCGATGCAATTCTCTCGCACTGATGTCGGCAGGCTCGCGCCCCGCTGGAGACGATCTGCCGGAACATAGGCCAGCCCGACCTGCCGAAGCTGCTCTGGCCCCAGAGTTGTGACATCCTCTCCGTGAAGGATGATGCTCCCCGATGTCGCGTGGCGCAGCCCCCCAATGACATCTTCGATCTCGGCAAGCCCGTTCCCGCCGACCCCGGCGATTCCCACTAGCTCGCCCGAGCGTACCCGCAGATTGATCCCATCGAGCAGCGGCCGCTCCTTTCCCCGGCAGCGGATCGAGACGTCCTTCAGCTCTAAGATGGCTTCGCCGTACGTCTTGGGGCTACGCCTCACTTCGAACAGGACATCCCTTCCCACCATCAGGCGGCTCAGCTCTCGCTTGTCGACATCTTCGGTTTCTCGGACGGCCACGACCTTGCCGCTCCGCATCACGGTGACCCGATCGGATATCTGCATGACCTCCTCGAGCTTGTGTGTGATCAGGATGATCGTCTTCCCACGTGCGATGAGGTTCCGCAGTGTCTCGAACAGCGTCTCGGTCTCCTGCTCCGTCAGGACGGACGTCGGCTCGTCGAGAATCAGGAGTTCGGCATTCCGGTAGAGCATCTTCACGATCTCCACCTGCTGCATCTGCCCGACCGTCAGATCCCTGATCTTCCGTTTGGGATCGATGCTGAACCCGTGCTCTTCGATTACCTGGCCGACAGTCGCTGCGGCGGTCTTCCGGTCGATGAACAGGCCCCGCGTTCGGGGCTCCGATCCCAGAACCACGTTCTCTGTCACGGTGAAGTTGGAGACGAGCTTGAAGTGTTGGTGGACCATCCCGATCCCGAGACGGTTCGCCGCCAATGGATTCTGGATGGCGGTCTTCTCCCCGCGGAAGGTGATTTCTCCGGCGTCCGGTTGCTCCGACCCGTACAGAAGCTTCATCAGGGTCGACTTGCCGGCTCCGTTCTCTCCGATTACGGCATGGATTTCGCTCTCCTCGACGGAGAGATCCACCGCGTCATTGGCCAGCACACCGCTTGCCGGATACAGCTTCGTGATTCCACGCATCTGCAGGTAGGCCATTCTCACGCTCCGGATACCGATGGACAGATCCTATGACCACATGCTGCTATCGTACTCCTCCTTGGGGCCGTCGACGTGAATACATGGACCAGAAGTCACCGCCGGTGTGCTTTTCCTGTCGATCTCCACGCGGACTTGTCCGCCACAGATATCGCCTCTCCGGCGCATACTCGAGTCTCTGCACTGCACTCCGTGCAGCTGACCTCAGCAGCGGTTGCTTCGGCCTGGTGGCCTTGCCCTCGTTCGCCGGCATGACTGTACCACCTCAAGATGGGGACCGACTTGCTCGACTACCCGTTACTCTCTCTTGGTCTGCTTCTGGTGATGATGCGTCGAGGGGCGTCGTCGCTCCAGCGATAGAACCCGCATGCCGGCTGAGAGATCGAACACGGTTCGGTGATCCAACGAGCGGTGAGGTGCTGGTTGCTGCTCTGGGGCTGCCACAATCCCCTCTTCACACTCGTTTGCAGGATGCCGTGGAACAGTCTTCGAATGGCGCACCTACGCCGGGGAATCGAGTGGAGATCCTCTCCGTACGCGCTCCGTTCCGGCTTGCCTGAATCGGTGGAACCCGCCTGGTGGAGACGGGCACGGCCCTTGGTCACTGCGAAAGGGGCTCCTGCGTTTCGCGCTGGATGCACCGTACGTTGGACGAGCACGCGAGGACATCGCGAGGTTTGCAGATGGCTGTCGGAAGCGACACCATTCGCTGCGTGATGCGACCCGAGTGTTCGTGCAATCTACCGCTGGTCGAAGGAGTAGGGCAGACCGCGGCAAGTCTCACCGAGTGCGGCCGCGAGGAAGCTGCAGCTCATCGCCTATGTCATCTACGGCAGTGGCGATGCGGGTCGGGTTCCATCAGAAGGAACGGGGATGCGGACATCGGTCAGTGGCATTGCATGCGCCCCTGGACCGTGCTAAGTGTGGCGCTAACACCCAAGGGTTCTTGGGTTCAGCACTTGGGTTCCATGTCTGTTCTTGCTAGGGTGGCTGTCGCATGACAACGAGGTGTTTGGTCAGAGAGGCGATCGCCGAAAGGCGGATTGCTTGCAGAGTCGATGCCGGAGGGGAGACAAGGCATGATCCCGGTATCTGTTGAGATCGATGTCTAGAAGGGAGGCAGCATGAGGCGAAGCGGATGGGTCGTGTCGGGCGCACTCCTGGCGTTGTGTCTGGTTGCGGCGGTTGTAGCGGCGTATGACATTGCCATCTTCGTGCCGGGCGTCGTTGCGGGAAGCCCGTTGTACGAGGATCTCGTATCCGGTGTCGAGAAGGTGGCGGCTGAGATGGACGACGTCACCGTGAAAGTGCTGGAGGCGGGGTTCGATCAGTCAACATGGGAAGAGCAGATGATCTCTCTTGCTGCGACTGAGGAGTACGACCTGATCGTCACGTCCAATGGCGCCATGCCGTTCGTGTCGATGCCCGCAGCGGAGGCGTTTCCGGAACAGAAGTTCTTGATCGTTGATTCGATCATCGCAGGGCACTCCCAGATGTACACCGTCCTCTACAACCAGGTGGAACAAGCCGCGGTCATGGGGTATCTGGCCGGACTGGTGACTGCGAGTGACATGGACGGCGCGACCCCGGAGCTGAAGGTTGGATTCATTGCCGGTCAGGAGTACGAGGCCCTGGATTCGATGATCAAGCCAGGATACGAGTTGGGTGCCAAGCTGGCGAATCCTGTGACTGAAGTGGACTTTCGGGTCCTCGGAAACTGGTGGGATGCCAACAAGGCCGGCGAGCTCGCCAACAGCATGATCGATGTCGGGGTCGACGTCATCATGACGGTGTGCGGTGGAGCGAACCAGGGTGTCATCACCGCGTGTCAGGAGAGAGGCAAGTACGTCCTCTATCTCGACAAGGACAACTACGATCTTGCCCCCGGTACCATCATCGGTTGCTCGGCTCTGGCGCAGGAGACGGTGGTGTACGAGAACGTGAAGGCCGCGATGACCGGCAATCTGCTCTGGGGTGAGTACAAGATCCTCGGGATCAGCGATGGCTACGTGAACTTCGTGGATACGAACCCTCTGTATGAGAGTTCTGTCACAGCGAAGATCGTGGCGGACATGGGGGTCTTCTTGGCGGATCTGAGGGCGTTCTTCCCTACCTGGTTGAAATCCCAGATGGTCGTACCGCAGTACTGGTAGCCACTCAAGCACCGAAGAACTGACTCAAACGAGAAGGATCGGGCGGACCCGAAGGGTCGCCCCGTCGATTCCGCCTGGCTTTCGGAGCCCGGAGCGGCCCGTCTGCGATGCGATTCCGGACCGGTCGTGGTCACAGCTTCTTCGCGCAGTCCTTCGAGATCATGCATCCCGACCAAGCCGAGCGCGGATCATCGGCGAAGGGACTCGGCGCGCTGAAGCGGCGGCGTCCAGTTGCCGCCGTCCAAGGCGCGCTTCGGCAAGGCCCCGGGCATGACCTCGAAGAGAATCTCCGCCGGTCTTACCTGCGGAAGGGTGTCGTAGTCGAGGGTGCTGACGAAGACGAGGGAACTGAGCCGTCTCTTCACCGCTTCCATTGCGCGCGGATGACGATGTCCCACACCGATGACGCCGATGCCGGACCCGAAGTCGAGGATGGCTTTCCCATCGATGTCTTCGACGTGGACGCCTTCCGCCTCACCAGAGGCGCTGTCCTTGTGAGCGACGGTGCAAGCATGGCCAGGTTCTTCTCGATCGGTGCCTTCGTTTTCGGGCCTGGAGCAGGGGTTGCCGTTTTCGGATCAGTGTAGCTCATGTCTTTGCGCTTCCGTTGCGAACTGTGGCTGGTCAATCCCGGCATGCTGGTGCGCCCTCAGAGGCCTCTCAGGAGCCAAATCGCTGCTTCAATCGGGGGGACAACCCGCCCCATTTGCCGAGAGACTCGTCGCCGAGTCCCTAGGATGCCGAGGCGCCCGGACGCTCGAGGAAGAGCGTCTGCGTCGGGTAGGCGAACTCGATGCCCGCCTCCTCGAACGCCTTCATCATCGCGAGATTGATCGTCTGCTGTCGGTCCATGTACACGTTGTAGTCGGGGACGAGGACGTAGTAGACGGTCTCGAAGTCGAGCGAGTAGGCGCCGAACGACCTGAAGTGGCAGCGATCGAACCGCACGTCCGGTTGCGCCTCGACGATCTGGCGCACCGTCTCGGGGATCCCCTCCAGCGCGGCAATGGGCGTCTGATACGTCACGCCGAACGGGAAGACAATCCGCCGCTCGTACATCCGCTTGTAGTTGCGCACGCGGCTTCCCAGCAGGTCGCTGTTCGAGAAGATGATCTGCTCCCCGGAGAGGCTGCGGACCCGAGTCGTCTTCAGGCCGATTCGCTCGACCGACCCCATCAGATCGCCGACGATGATGAAATCGCCGATCACGAACGGCTTGTCGACGATGATCGACAGCGAGGCGAACAGGTCGCCGAGGACATTCTGGACGGCGAGGGCGATCGCGATTCCGCCGATGCCGAGCCCGGCGATGAGGGCGGTGATATCGATTCCGAAGTTGTCCAGAGCGACGAGGACGACGACGGTCCAGACGATCGCTTTCGCGACGAAGCTGAGGGCGGTCAGCGATGTGGCGGTGGCTGCATCCTCCTCCATCTTTCGGCGAGCCGTACGCCGAATCCAGAAAGTGATCAGGCCGTCGCCCCAGTATCCCGCCTGGACGAGCAGTCCGAGCACGAAGACCCCGCGAAGCGCCCGCTCCGCGACATCGGGGAGCGTGAGAATCAAGGAACCGGCGTAGAACGCGACGATCAGGACGAACAGGAAGCGCGTCTTCGCGAGCAGCTCGACCAGCAAGTCGTCGAATCGCCCAGGCGTCTTGGCGGCGTACCGCTTCAGTCGAGTGACGAGGCGTCGCATGACGACGCGGAGGATAAACCACACGAACGCGACGATCGCGATGGCGAGTAGCCACATCCAGACAGGATTCGAGTAGAAGATGGTCTCAAGGATTCCCATGGTGCTCCTCACTCCCGCGGACGAAGCACCGCGAGCGGAAACGAGCGTAGCGCATCGACGATGGTGGGTTCAACCGCAAAGGTGAGAAGCTCCAACGCAGAGGTCGCAGAGAAACCGTTAGGAGGAGTACCTGCAAGTCTCGCTCACCGCAGAGGGCGCGGAGTACGACATGGATACATCGCATCTGGGGCCACCGTCAGACTCACCCACCGCGGAGTTCGCGGAGGAACGCAGAGAAGACCCTCTGAGGGCAAGCTTCATGGCCTGCCAAGGAAGCAGCAGGGCAGTCCTCTGTCCGGGGTGGGCGCAGCGACACAGCTTCGCGAACTCACCCAGCGCGAGTTTCGCGCTTCGCGAAACTCGCCGCGCTGGATATCGTGCCATTCGAGCTGGTTGGGTGTCCAAGCGGGGCACAGGGCAACAGAGCAGGAGTTCGCGAGCTCACCCAACGCGAGTTTCGCGCTTCGCGAAACTCGCCGCGCTGGATACTGTCCAATCCGATCCAGCGC
>Ga0272443_10001207_pt1 | contig 39782 bp, 34 predicted proteins | sample SSMAcet12_FD_193581 | JGI IMG/M metagenome (GOLD analysis project Ga0272443, IMG submission 193581) | Marine sediment archaeal communities from Little Sippewissett salt marsh, Falmouth, MA, United States - SSM-Acet-12 | ecosystem: Environmental > Aquatic > Marine > Wetlands > Sediment ...
GTGATCGTTGGATTCTTTGCATGGCAGAGAAGCAGGGATGCGGAACCTTCCACGCCCAGGAAGATCGGGATCGGCATGCTGCTGGCCGCACTCGGTTTCGTGGTGATCCTGTTGGGATCGTTCAACCTGGTATCCCCCAGTGATCTGGACGGGGCGCCCTCGCCTGACAGGGTCTCTCCCTACTGGCTGATCTCCACCTACCTGGTCCTGACCGTGGCGGAGCTGTTCCTGAGCCCGATGGGGCTCTCCTTCGTCTCCAAGGTCTCCCCGCCCAGGTTCCAGGGAATGATGCAGGGAGGCTGGCTCTTTGCCACCGCTATCGGGAACAAGCTGCTGTTTGTGGGGAGCGAGATGTGGGTCAGAATAGAGGTCTGGCAGGTATGGCTGATCTTCATTGTCTGCTGCCTGATCTCGGCTGCGTTCATCTTCTCGATCCTGAAGCGGCTGGAGCGGGTCACCAAGAAGGCGTAATCAGGCCGGGCTCCGTTCGGAGGAGAGGCCACTGCCTGAAGCAGATGCGGTCATCGCTGCCTAAGCTGGTGCGAAGCAGCAGGTTCAGCAGCGATACCGTATGCTGCGAAAGGCGGCGGTGACACCCCCCTGAGCGGGACCGGGAACGGGCCGCTACTCAGTCAGGTGTGGAGAACATGCCGCTGACCCTGGAAAGATCGCCATCGGTCCGGGCCGGCATCAGCTCCAGGAGCCGTGCAACGATGCCATATACATCCACGTTCGGGAAAGCCGGCTGGACATAGCCTTTCCTGAAGTCCGGTCCCGTTGCATAAAAGATGGTGTGCATCTGTGTGAATGCGTTGTCATAACCGTGGGTCCCGCCGGTGTAAACCGACGGATCGCCTCCGGTGCCGATGCTCCAGCTGCTGTCGGCCATCAGCAGTACGTCCGGGAACCGCGCACTGCTGCCATAGTGAAGCCGGGCCGGGATCTCATTCTTCTTCCAGGCCATCACCCCCTCCACCCCACTCAACGATCGCGTGATGGAATCCGCGCACCCGGCAGCTGCATCCACCAGGCTCACAGGGCTGCCCCCGGTGATATGCTCCACCCAGCACGGTTTGATGTGATGATACAGATTCACATATTTTTGAGGTGAAATGGATGCCATTCCGTGGTCAGAAAGTACGATCAGGTTCACCCGGTCGCCGTATTCGAGGTCCGCAATTTCATCCCGCAGGTACGCCAGCACTTCATCCAGGTATTCCACCACCTTTCCCATTTCCGGGTGTACCGGTCCGTAATCGTGCCCCGAATGGTCCGGTTCATCGAAATAAAGGAGGATCAGACGGGGCCTTTCATCCAGGGGGAGCGTCAGCCAGCGGATCACCGTATCGACCCGTTCCATATAGGGAATTGATCCGTCGTAGGTTTTCCAGTAGGTGGGGTGCGTTCCCATCACGGGTGCCTCGCTGCCCACCCAGTAATAGGATGCGGTGCGGATTCCCTGCTTTTCCGCGGTCACCCAGATGGGCTCCCCGAAATAGGCTGCAGGATCCTGCACTTTCCGGCGGTCCGAGATCCGGTAAACCCCTCCCAGTTCCGGGGCATAGAAGCTGTTGTTGATGATCCCGTGGTGGTCGGGATAGAGGCCCGTGGCCAGGGTATAGTGGTTCGGGAACGTCCGGGTGGGGAACGAAGGGATCATCCGTGTCGCCCTGACTCCGTTTCGCGCCATGGCATCAAAGGCGGGTGTGTTATACAGGTCCGCATAGTCCCACCTGAACCCGTCAAATGAAACCATGACTACATAATTGTCATGGGCAGAGGCTCCCTTTTTACGGCATGATCCGCCCACAAGAAGAATGATCGCCAGGATCAGGAAACCGCATAACCTAGTTCCAGTCAATTTCATCATTCAGAAACCTTCTCCGCCTGTCTTCCAATGGCCTGAAAAAAAATCTTCTCCGGGGCGGCTCGGGTACTTCTATTTTCTCGATTCGCATCTCAGGGGTGAACTGGTAGAAGGTCACCTGCTCATTTTCATATCCCCCGTAGGAGGTTACCCTGGAAAAGCGGAATCCCCCGCAGACCAGATCCGGAAGGTAATCGTCCAGGGACAGGATGAACCGGGGTCCGTAAATCCTCAGGGCATTGATGAAATAGTATGCCATTTCAAAACCTGCCACTCCGTAATTGATCCCCCTTCCGGTCCTGGACCGGGGTTCATCATAAAACCGGTTCCTGTAAGAGGTCAGGAAACGGCTTACTACAGGATCCAGGTAGTCCATCCACTGCGAATGGTAGAAAATGAGCCTCAGGTCATGGTAATACCGGTAATCGATGGATGTGAATTCGGGCCAGTAAGGGGTACCCAGCAATTCGATGTCATACTGTTTCAGATTGAAATAGAGTGACGATACCACCCTGCTTGCCAGCGCCTCGTTCCGGGTGGGAACGATCACCAGGTTCTTTTTATCGGCCGAGAGGGACTGGATGATCTCATCTGTCCTGGAGAGTTGCAGGACCACCTCCTTGAAAACCACAGGTTCCTCCGGGTGGTAACTGTCAAGTTCATCAAAAATGTACTCTTTGAAGAGCCTGTGTTTCTCTGCCTCCAGGGTGTCTTCCTCCCTTACATACACAATGTTGTAATCATATTTGCTGGCAATTAGCCTGGCTGCCTCCCGGTACTCGGCATTCCTGGAAGGGACAACCTGGAACAGGAACGGATTCTCCGAAACCAGATCCTGTTCTGAGTAAAAAGGAGTGACCAGCGGGATCCGGTATTCTTTCGCAAAATCGGAAACGAGTTCCAGATTGGAACGGTAAAAAGGTCCGATGAACAGATCGAATGTCCGCAGCGCTTCATCCCTGAGGACCTTTCGTGTTTGCTGCGCACTTTTCCCGGTATCGTAAAAGCGGATATCCAGTTTCATCCCGGTCTCTGCAAGTGAATCGACAGCCAGGAGTGATCCTTCGAAGAATTCCAGGAAGTTGACCGACTGGGGGATTCTCTGGTCCATCCTGTATTTCTCAATGATCCTGTTCCGGCGGGATTCCGATCTCACATCGGCAATCAGTGAATCCAGCGGCTCCGGCGCCCTGAAATCAAACGGGATGAAGAACGCGATCCGGTACACCCGGCGGGGATCGGTAGGTTTAATCTCCAGATCTTCATATAGATACGGTTCTGGCAGGATGTCATCCGCTCGCATGGCGGAATCATATGCGGAAGTGTCGGGTACCGCTGCGGGCTGGCTGATCACCTGGCGCAGGGGAATGCGAATGATCTGACCGGTCTTCGGTCCGCCCCACCCCAGCTCCGGGTTCACCTCGCGGATTTCCTCCACCGACACCTCATAATACCGTGCGATGGAATAGAGGGTCTCCCGCCGCTTGACACGGTGATAGGCAAAACCTTCCTCGTTGTATACCGGTTCCTTTTCCTTCCGGGTTGGTTGCGGGATGATCAGCTGATCCCCCGGCCGGAGGTCATTGATGTCAATGCCCGGGTTGGCATTCAGGATCGATTCTGTATCAATCTGATAGATCCTGGAAATGCTGAAGACCGTCTCGCCTGGCTGCACCCTGTGCATCCGGAGCGAATCAGCCGGGGTGACCTCTTCCGCCGTGTCGATCTCCTCATCAAAGGCGTGTTCCAGGGGAATTTTGAGGGCCTGTCCGATCTGCAACCCGGAAACAACCCCGGGGTTTTCGATGGCGATCTCCTTCTGGGAGATGTCGTATGCCTTTGCGATGGAATAGAGGGTCTGCCCTGGCTTGACCATGTGAATGTAATATACCTTGCCCTCCAGGATCACCTTGTTGTTGGATCGTTCGACCGGAACCGGCTCCTGGGACAGCATCGTCCCGGAGAAGGCAAGTCCCAGCAGCAAAAAAAGAATCCTTCTATTTTGAAATGAAATCATTGATATGATTTAGGATCCTCTTTTCCATATTACCGGTATCGGCCCTGACGAACGCTGTTCCCGTAATGTGCTCGTACAGCTCGATATATCTTTCGGAAACTTCAGTTACAAACTCATCCGGCATTTCAGGCACCTGCTGTCCTTCCTTTCCCTGGAAGCCACGGCTGATAAGCCACTGCCTCACAAATTCCTTGGACAGCTGTTTCTGCTGCTCTCCCCTTGCCTGGCGCTCCTCGTATCCGTCTGCATAGAAATACCTGGATGAATCGGGGGTATGGATCTCATCGATCAGGATGATCTTTCCATCCTTTTTTCCGAACTCATATTTTGTATCCACAAGGATCAGGCCCATCTCCGCCGCCATTTCGGTTCCACGGGCAAACAGTTTCCTTGTATAAGATTCCAGCTTCACGTAGTCTTCCTCAGCTACCAGTCCCGCCGAGAGGATCTCATCCCTTGAAATATCCTCGTCATGACCCTCCTCTGCTTTGGTGGCCGGGGTGATGATGGGTTCGGGAAAACGGTCATGCTCCCTCATGCCATCGGGCATGGGAGCGCCGCTGAGGGTCCGTTTGCCCGATCTGTATTCGCGCCACGCATGTCCGGTCAGGTATCCCCTGATTACCATTTCCACCTTGAACGGTTCGGCCACATGTCCCACCATCACATTCGGATCGGGTTCGTCAATTTTCCAGTTGGGGACGATATCGGAGGTGGCATCCAGGAACCGGGATGCGATCTGGTTCAGGACCTGGCCCTTGTAAGGGATCCCCCTGGGAAGGACCACGTCGAATGCCGAGATCCTGTCGCTGACCACCATGACCAGGTATTCATTCCCTATATAATAAACATCCCTGACCTTCCCCTTGTAAAGGCCCGTCTGTCCGGGCAGGTCGAATCTGGTTTCGATGAGCGCATTTGTCATAGCTGGTTGTTTTTAATTATGAAGAATTCTCGTGCCGGTGTTCCTTTCCGTTATAGGCATCCACGATCGATTTCACGAGACGGTGCCTGATGATGTCCCGGTCGTCGAACCGGATGATAGATATGCCCCTGATACCCCGCAGGATCCTCAGGGCCTGAACCAGTCCTGAATCCTCGCGTCGCGGCAGATCCACCTGAGAATCGTCGCCCGTGACAATAAACCTGGCACTGGGACCCATCCTTGTGAGAAACATCTTGAACTGGTTGGGGGTGGCATTCTGGGCCTCGTCCAGGATCACAAACGCATGATCGAGGGTGCGGCCCCTCATGTAGGCCAGCGGTGCGATCTGGATCGTGCCGTCCTCGATGAACTGGATCAGTTTTTTGGCCGGGATCATGTCCCTGAGGGCATCGTAGAGCGGCTGCAGATAGGGATCCAGCTTTTCCTTGTAATCACCCGGCAGGAATCCCAGCTTTTCTCCTGCTTCCACGGCCGGCCTGGTAAGGATGATCCTTCTCACGGTCCGCTCTTTCAGTGCTTTCACAGCCATGGCAATGGCGGTATAGGTCTTCCCGGTCCCTGCCGGTCCCACTGCGATCAGCAGGTCATTCTCCTTTCCCTCTTCGACCAGCTTCTTCTGGTTGACTGTGATGGCCCTGATCTTCCTCCCGCTTTCCCCGAAAAGCATCACCTCTTCATCCGGTCCGGGTGCATCCATTTTATGGTCTGCCGCCCCCACCAGGAGATCCTCCATGTCAGGCAGGCTTACGGTCTGAAATTTCCTGAGATAACGGATAAACAGATCTACTTTTTCCTCAAAGTCAATGAGCCGTTCCTCATCACCCGAGGCCCTTATTTCATGTCCTCTTGAGACGATTTTCAGATCGGGGTATGTTTCCAGGAATTTATTGAAGCGGACGTTGTTCACACCATAAAAATCAACCGGGTCTACACCTTCCAAATAGATCAGCTTTTCCGCCATAAATTAAATTATAATCACTACTTTTGGATACGCAAATTAAGCTGTTTTTTCCAACATTCCAATAAGAAATCCTTACTGGAAACCCATGCACATCATCACACTGACGTCCGATTGGACCGAACATGATTACTACGTGGCTTCGGTCAAAGGCAGCATCCTTTCCCGCTGTCCCGAAGCCACAATCATTGATATCAGTCACCGGATCAGGCCATTCAATACTGCCCAGGCCGCCTTTGTGGTCCGGAACAGCTTTCACAGGTTTCCGGAAGGGTCGGTCCACATCATTGCCGTCAGTACGGAGCCGGGGAAAGGGGGACAGCTGCTTGCAGCCAGGAAGAACAACCACTTCTTTCTCTGCGCCGACAACGGGCTGCTGGGGTTGCTGGGGGACCCGGAACCCGATCTGGTTGTCGCACTCAAAGAGCAGCCGGCTGACCGGCAGGCAAGCTTTGTTTCCCTGAACATCTTTGCCGGTGCAGCGTGTGCCCTGGCAACCGGGAAATCCCTGGAAGAAATGGGAGAGCCGGCCGGACAGTATGAAAGGCAGGTGCCCCTGAGGGCGGCCATTGAAAACAACACCATTACCGGCAGCGTTATTTATATTGATTCCTATTCGAATGCCATCACCAATATCTCAAAAGAGTTGTTTGAACGGGTTGGTCGCGGACAGGCATTTCAGATATTCGTACAGAGCAAACATTACATGATCAATCGGATCAATCAACACTACCATGAAACCCCGCCGGGCGAGCTGTTGGCCATTTTCAATTCCGCCGGTCTCCTTGAAATCGCCATCCGGAACGGCAATGCTGCCAGCCTGCTGAAACTGAACACGAGCTCGAGTATCAGGATTGAATTCAAAGAGAATTAAGATGCACACCAAGGAAGAAAAGCTGAATGCCTTCGAAAGACTGCTCGGGATCATGGACGAGCTTCGTGAAAAGTGTCCCTGGGACCGCGAGCAGACCTTCGACAGCCTCAGGAACCTCACCATAGAAGAGACATATGAACTGGCCGATGCGATCATGGACCGGCGGACGGAGGACATCAAAAAGGAACTTGGCGATTTGATCCTCCATATTGTTTTCTATGCAAAGATCGGATCCGAAGAAGGTGCATTCGATATTGCGGATGTGATCGAGGGCATCATTCAGAAACTGATCTTCAGGCATCCCCATGTGTTCGGTGACCGGAAAGTCAGCAACGCAGGTGAAGTGGTTGAGAACTGGGAGGAGATCAAGATGCAGGAAGGGAACCGCAGTGTGCTTTCAGGTGTTCCGGTCTCACTTCCGGCCCTGATCAAATCACACAGGATCCAGGATAAGGCCAGGGCTGTGGGCTTTGACTGGAAGATGAAAGAGCAGGTGTGGGACAAGGTGATGGAGGAAGTGGGGGAAGTAAAGCACTTACTGGGCAACGGGGGCAGCGCGGAACGCATGGAGGAAGAAGTGGGGGACTTGCTGTTCTCGGTCGTCAACGCGGCCAGGTTGTACGAGATAGAACCCGAAACCGCCCTGGAAAGGACCAACAGGAAATTCATCAAGCGGTTCCGTTATCTTGAGCAAAAAGCGGGAGAATCGGGAAAATCGCTGAAGGAGATGAGCCTGGAGGAGATGGAAGAACTCTGGCAGGAAGCCAAGTCTATTTAGCCCCGTCTTCCGGCGGGGTGCCGCTCCCGGCATCTCCTGCATCAGCGGCTTCTTCTTTTTTATCAGCGGTTTCTTCTTTGTCATCAGCTGTTTCTTCTTTGTCAATCACCTCCAGCATCTCATGCTGATGCAGCTGGTTGTACCACTGAATGACCTTCCTGATGTCTGAAACATACACCCGTTCCGGGTCATATTCAGGCACGATCTCGCGGAAATAACTTTCCAGTTCTTCCGGGGGAGCCTTGTGAGAGAGGGCTTCCTTTCCCTGGTTTTTTTCATGCATGGTGTAGAGCACATCAGCCAGGGGAACTTCTTCATTCTCCGTGAAGATGGCGATGTCCTTCAGGGAACTCACGCGGGCCGTCGCAGGGGCCACATGCCGCCTTTTGTCGTCGATGGATTCGACCACCATCCCGTTCCTGGCCTGGGCCACATACATGAACAGGCCGCTTTTCCCCGAGATGGACAGGATGTCCGTAAGCTTGATCGTCTTCATTTCGTTGCGAAAGTTAGCATTTCTAATTGAAACCGCGCTCTTTCTTGATCTGATCGTAGGCTTCCTTCACCTTCCGGAACTTTTCGTGAGCTACCTTCTTAAAGTCTTCACCCAGGTGACTGACCTTATCGGGATGATATTTCATGGCCATTCGCCGGTAGGCCTTCTTCACCTCCTCATCCGGGACGGTGGGCTCGATTTCCAGTATTTTGTACGCGGCATCCGACTGGCTGACGAACATTGCCCTGATGCTCTGGAAATCGGTATCGGAGATACCCATGTATCCCGCGATGCGGTTCAGGACCGAGTTCTCGGCATCCGAGACTGCCTCATCGGCCGAGGCGATCCCATACAGGAAATGAAGCATTTCCAGCCGGTAGGAATAATCCAGGCGCTGCGACAGCTGTTGTGCCACATCCCTGAGCGGGATTTCCTGTTTCAGGATATCCCTGAGCATGATCACTGCTTCTGACGCTGTATCCTCACCGAAGCGGGTGATAAAATAACGTTTGACGTAGTTCAGTTCACTTTTCAGCACCCTGCCGTCCGCTTTCATCACGGCAGCCATGAGAACGAGCAAAGAAGCCGCGTAATCACCGCGGAGGGTCCTGGAACGGGCATCTCCCCGCTGGATCCCGGTATCCACACTCCCCGCATCAAAAATGGAACCCACTGCCAGTCCGAGAATCCCTCCGATCGGTCCTCCCAGGGCCCATCCAAGTCCGAGTCCCACCCATTTTCCAAATTTTACCATAACCGCTATTTAATGTTCAGTATGCGCTGGTGCAGCGTAATGATCTGAGGCAGAAGCATTGCTTTTTCGTCATTGAAAATCACCGCATCAGCCAGTTCTTTCTTTTTTTCCTCGCTCATCTGACGGCTCATCCTTTGTCTGACCTCTTTTTCCTCCACACCGTCCCGTTCCATCACCCGGGCCAGGCGCAGCTGCTCGGGTGCGTATACCAGTACTGTCATGTCCATGAACCTGTCCGCACCACTCTCAAACAGAATGGCCGCCTCTTCGATCACATAGGGTGCATCCGCCTGCTTTGTTACCCATTCCGCATAGTGGTCCCTCACCTCGGGATGCACGACCCTGTTGAGCCTTTCCAGCAGTTCTCCGTCACTGAAAACCCTGCGGGCCACATATTCACGATCCAGTTTGCCCGCCCTGTAGGCCCCTTCGCCCAGCAAACCGGCAATCTTTTCTTTCAGGGATTCCCGGTGATCCATCAACCATTTTGCACGTGAATCTGCATCATATACGGGAATGCCCAGTCTCCCAAAAACATTACAAACCAGCGTTTTACCGCTGCCGATCCCTCCTGTGACACCCACCTGGAACATCATCTCCTGATTTGAAGAAATTCGACCTGTTTCGGGCTGTATTCATAACTGATCAGGTATACGGGAAGGTTCTGAAGCTTCACCTCGAGCTGATTTGTATTCCTTTTTATGTCGGTGTAATCCACCACCGCCCTGACCGGGCTGGCTTCCATCCGCTCATATTTGCTGAGTCCCACATTGCATGTGAGCTGGACCCTCGGAGGAAATGTCTGCAGATTGATGCTGTCGGGCAGGTTCAACACCTCAATGGGGATGGACAGATGGACCTCGGTGAACCGTTCCAGCTGTATCCGGCAATTCACCTTTGAAAATCCGTATTCAAGATCAGCAATCCTCTTCAGCCTGACCCTGCCGCTGTAATCCCTCGAAAGCTGGCCCAGTTCCGTTTTTTCGGTGTACACACTCCGCATCGTATCCAGGATCACGTCCGGACCCGTTACCTCCACCGAATCGGGTTCAAGCAGGATGCCGTCCCTGACGGTAAACTGCCTGTCCACTTCGAAAACGAGATCGGGGCGGATCCTTAATTTTCTGGATATTTTCGCGGCAAATCTGAAAGAAAGGGTATCCGGCCTGATCTCGAGCAGCTGGATTTCCGCAGGCAGCTGACGGGCCACCTGGTCCCTCAGGGACCTGGTCAGCAGAAAAGCCCTGGAGCTGTCACTGTCCCTTCTGCTCAGGTTGAACGCGGACATGCTGAAACTCACCGGATCTGCTTTCCCGAATGTTCTGTGCTTCAGAATTGCGTATCCGTGCGCATTCACACGGAGGGTCAGGTGCCCGGGCATATCCCCGATCAATACGGTTCCCTCGGGAAAATCGGTGTACACCAGTGGGGTCTCGATCTCGGTCGTATAGTTCTTGCTCAGCGCATTGAGCAACCAGATAAACAACGAGATCAGCAGAAAGACTGAAAACAGCAGGATCTTCTTTTTGAATTCCAGCTTCTGTCCTTCGGGCATTCTCGGCCACCGATGGAGAAAACCGTTTTCCAAAAGAGCAGGTTTTCGGGACTACTTTGCCTGCTTTTCGGAAGGATCGGCCACAACCGCCGCTTTATCAACCTTTACAATCACATTGTCAGCGATCTCGAGTGTAACCGTCTGATCCTTCACATCGGTCACCTTTCCGTAGATCCCGCCTGTGGTAGCCACCCGATCTCCTTTCTTAAGGGAATTTCTGAAACTGGTGGCCTCCTTCTGCTTTTTTACCTGCGGCCTGATCATGAAAAAATAAAAGACCACAATAATCAGCAGCAGGAAAATAAGCGACTGCATACCTGCTCCGCCTCCTGATCCGGTAGGTGCCGTCTGCGACAACATTTGAAATAATAAACTCATCCTTTTTAGTTATTTAATTGAACGTATTTGTATCATTCTCACCAATCAGTCCTCTTCCTGACTTTTGAATTTTATTGTTGCTCCTTAACTGGGCGACGACCTTATCCAGCACTCCGTTGATAAAGATATTGCTTTTGCTTGTACTGTAAAACTTCGAGATATCCAGGTATTCATTCAGGGTTACTTTCGTCGGAATGGATGGGAACCCCACCAGTTCGGCAATGGCCATCTGCATGATCAGGATGTCCATAAAGGCAATTCTTTCAAGATCCCAGTTCTTCGTATTCTGTCTGACATAATCCACATATTCATCCCTGTGAAGGATGGTCTGGCGGAACAACCTGACCACAAAATCCCTGTCCTCCTCGTTTTTGTAAAGATCCATGATCTTTTTGTCCGGCCCGTCGTCCTCCCTGAATTTCCTGAAGGTTTTGACGATCATCCCGGTAATGAACTCCAAATCGTCATTCCAGTAAATGCTCTGCTCTTCAAGGATCTGTGCAAGGGATTCACTGGGGAAAATCAAATGGGTATAGATATGGATAATCATCCGTTTATCTTCCGCATAGTCGTTTTCTCCGGAAGCCATATATGCCGCATATTCCTCCGAATCGAGCACCTTGTTGAATATTTCCCTGATCAATTCGGGATAATTGCTCCAGTTGAGTTTGTGCTGCTCCACGAACCTGAGCAATTGCTCATTGTTCCTCAACTGGTCCACAAGTCTATTGTCAATGAAGCGGGTGTTTGGATGCAGATCGTCATGCGTGGGAACGCGTTTGTTCCTGGCAAGTTCGATTCGCGATTCCGCGTACAGCACCACATCAACGATCAGCAGCAGCAGATAATGGTAGAGTTCATATGCCTTTCCAATGTTAAAGTGGAGCTCCTTTTCAGATCGTCCCATATTCTCACCACCTGTTTTATAGTAGGCATACAGGGATTGCAGAGCCTTAATACGTAACTGTCTTCTGCTGATCATTAGTTAAAGAACCTGTGACCAATTTATAAATGATGCAAATTTACACTAATTTTTATTCTTTAAAACAACTGTTCGACAGCAAGTTTTGGATCTGACTAATTTGGGATAAAATTTGAATTTCTTTAAAATATTTTCCATTTTTGATCGATAAACTGAGAAAACCCTAACTAAATCTGCAGAAATGACTGATGAAGGAAATGTAAAATCGGAAGAGATCGCGACTGAAGCAGCCGGACGTGAGGAGATCCACTCTAAAGCTGTTAGGGCCGGAAAGAGGACCTACTTTTTTGATGTAAAGGCAACCAGGCGAAACGATTACTACCTGACCATCACGGAAAGCAAAAAACGGTTCAACCGGGATGGCAAGTTCTTCTACGAGAAGCACAAGCTCTTCCTTTACAAGGAGGACTTTGACAAATTCTCGGATAGCCTGAAGGAGATCATCGAATTCATTCGGGAAGCCAACCCCCAACCCATTGAACCCGAGGATGAAGTCACTTCCGGAATCGCAGGAAGTGATGATGTTTCTGAAAGTGGGGCTGAGGAGGAAAAAGACTTCACGAATGTGGAATTCGAAGACCTGGGCGAGGAGAAAGCCTGACACACTGAACGGTCCTGCTAATCCACTCTGTTTTAGGTTTTTCGTTCAATAAAATCTCTGATTTCCTGAAAGGATAATGTTTTTACATTGGTGACGATAAAATCATCCCCCAGGAAATTACCGTAATAATTGCACTCGCTGACAGCTTCCTGAATGACCATGTTCAGGGAGTGATGTATGGGCATCAGCAGCAACACCGAGCACAGGTAGCCGAAGAATCGGATTTCTTCGATCTCTGAGTCATATTTCTGCAAAATAAATTCAAACTCATTACGGATCACCTTCCTTTGCGTCGGGGTGAGCTTTTCATGCATCCTGGAGATCAAAACCAGAAAATACCGCAGTTTGTTCTCCCTTCCTCCCAGTCCTGTTGAAATAAACACCTGGCTCTCGCCCAGGATTTTACTTTCGATCTGCATCCTGCTCTCGTTCAGTGAAAGCAGCGTCCAGTCCCTCAAAGACTCGTCAGCCACCTCAAGGTAGGATTCGATCGCCCTGTAACACTCCACCCGCTCAATTGTGGCCAGCCTGGCCAGGATGTTCTTCTTGACCTCGTTGGAGTATCCGGGCTCTTTCAGGTATTGTATCTGATCCATGGCCCATTGCTCGTCCACCTCGGCATTCAGTTTCCTTGAACACTCATGGTACTCCATCTGCAGGTCCATGTCTATCTGGTGTTCCAGGACCGAATAACTTCCCGGACTGCCCCCCAGCAGCTCCCGGATCTTCTCATACAGGTTCTCATGTGTTTCCATCCGCCCTCGTTTGGGTGACCAATCATCCCTTGCGTATAATAAATGTACGTTTTTTTATTAATTTTCGGAAAAAGCGCGCCGATGCAGGTGATTTTTGACCATCACGGGAAAGTGGAGAAGGCGTCATACGGATTCAGGCTTTCCATCGAAAATGTGCTGCAGGTCGGATTTGACCTGTTCAGGAAATCACCGGGCATTTTTATCATTTACGGGGCGATCAGTGCCATTGCACTCTCAAATCCGATCAGTGGAGCTTTGCTGGGCGGACCCCTGACAGCCGGTTTTTACATTGTGGCAAACCGGCTCAGCCGGAACCAGCCCGTGGAACTGACGGATTTTTTCAGGAGCTTTGACAAATTCACCCCGCTGCTGATCCTGAACCTGCTGATCGGGGTGCTGGTGTTTCTCGGTCTTCTGCTCCTGGTCATCCCGGGAATCTACTTTGCCGTCAGTTATCTGTTTGCCCATTTTTTCGTCTGGTTCCACGGTGAAAACCCGACCGATGCCATCAGGCTCAGCAGGAAAATGGTATCGGGTAACTTCGGTCAGGTACTGCTCCTTTGCCTGGTGCTCGGAGGCATCAACCTGCTCGGGTTACTTGCATTCGGTGTGGGGATCCTGCTGACCCTCCCGTACACCTTCTGCGTGCTTTACGCGGCGTTTGACGATATTATCGGAATCCCTTCATCTGGATAAATATGGACCTCACCCTTGCCATCCTTGGGATGCTCCTTGTACTGATCGGTTTTGCCGGAAGCATCCTTCCCATCATCCCCGGTCCCCCCATCAGCTGGGTCGGATACCTGCTGCTCAACTGGACCCGCTATGTGGAGGACCGGGCGGAAAGCTACGACACCACTCTCTGGATCCTGCTTTTCTTCGTCATCCTGGTCACCATCCTGGATTATGTGGTCCCGGTCATCGGCACGAAAAAATTCGGCGGATCCAAGCGGGGAGTCTGGGGTGCCACCATCGGGGTGGTGGTGGGATTGTTCTTCGGCCCTCCCGGCATCATCCTCGGTCCGTTCCTGGGGGCTTACATCGGGGAAATCTCCACGGGCAAGCGGGAACGAGAAGCCCTGCGAGCGGCATGGGGCTCATTTGTGGGATTCCTGACCGGTGTGGGAATGAAACTGATGGTGTGCGGGGGGATTTTGTTTTTCTACATCCGGTATTTGTTCTTCTAAAGAGAATCATTGCACGGGTTCGACTCTCGACTTTAGACTCTCGACTACTTCAGAGTTGCCACCATCACGGCTTTGATGGTATGCACCCGGTTCTCGGCCTGGTCAAACACCACGGAATGACCTGATTCAAAGACCTCTTCCGTCACTTCCATGGCCTCGAGGCCGAATTGATGGTAAATCTCTTCTCCCACTCTGGTCTCCCGGTTATGGAATGCCGGCAGGCAGTGCAGGAATTTAACATTCCGGTTTCCCGTTAACCGGAGCACCTCGGCGTTGACCTGGTAATCCTTCAGCAGGTCGATGCGCTCTTTCCACACCTCCTGGGGCTCCCCCATGGAAACCCAGACATCGGTATAGAGAAAATCGGCATCCTTCACTGCCGACCGGACATCATCGGTGAGGGTGATCATCCCCCCGGTATCCGCGGCGATTGCGCGGCATTTTTCCACCAGTCCGGCCGCCGGCTGGAGCGAGGCAGGTGCTGCTGCCCGGAAATCCACCCCCATCTTCGCCGATCCCACCATCAGTGAATTGCCCACATTGTTCCTGGCATCACCCAGATAACACAACTTCATTTTACCGAGGGGTTTGTCCGAGTGTTCCATCATGGTCATAAAGTCCGCCAGAACCTGGGTGGGATGGAATTCATCCGTCAGTCCGTTCCAGACGGGCACCCCTGCATAGGCGGCCAGTTCTTCCACGATCTTCTGCCCGAAACCGCGATACTCGATCCCGTCGTACATCCTGCCGAGCACCCTTGCCGTATCTTTCATGGATTCCTTGTGACCGATCTGGCTGCCGCCAGGACCCAGGTAGGTGACATGGGCTCCCTGGTCGTGGGCCGCTACTTCGAAGGCACAACGGGTACGGGTGGAAGTCTTTTCAAAAATCAGCGCGATATTCTTCCCTTTGAGGTTCTGCGTTTCCGTTCCGCTCTGTTTTGCTTTCTTCAGCGCAATACTCAGATCCAGCAGGTAACCGATCTCCCACGGGGTGAAATCCAGCAGGGTCAGAAAATGACGGTTTCTCAGGTAATTGGACATGGTTATTCAGTTTGTTGGTTATTGCGGGTGTTAAAATTAACATAAAATGTCAGATGTCATATTCCATGGTGATTTTCGTCCCGTACCGCTTATCTTCAAGTTTAAAGGCCTCGGTAATCACACTCTTTTCGCCGCCGCTCCTGATGAATTGCAGGCATGCCTTTATCTTGGGAGCCATGTCACCTTCGCTGAACATTCCCTTTTCAAGGTAAGAGGCGGCATCCGCATAATCTAAAAATTCCTTTTCCTCCTGCCGGGGCGTTTTATAATGGATGTACACATACGGCACATCCGTAAGAATATAAAATTCGTCCGCATGGATCCTGGAAGCAAGCAGGGACGAGGCCAGGTCCTTGTCAATCACGGACTCGGAAGGCCTGATCCGTCCCTCCTCATCACGGTACACGGGAACCCCACCCCCGCCCGCTGCGATCACGATGGTACCCTGCCGGGCAAGGGTCTCGACAACTTTCTCATTGATGATCTCCACCGGTTCGGGCGAAGGAACCACCCTCCGGTAGCCTCCCTTCCGTTTCTGCTCCTCCTTGAAAACCCATTTCTTTTCCTCAAAAAGCCGGTCCGCCTCCTCTTTTGTGTAAATCTTCCCCACCCTTTTTGATGGATCAGCGAAAGCCCGGTCCCCCTCCCCGACCAGTACCATGGTAACCAGGGTGACCACCTCCCGCTCGATCTGATGCTTATGGAGGATGTTCCTGAGCATGCGTTCGATCATATAGCCGATGCCGCCCTGTGAATCCGCCACACAGATGTCCAGGGGCATCTGGGGGATGCCGTAGACGCTCTCCCCCGCATCATTTCGCATCAGGATGTTCCCCACCTGGGGCCCGTTTCCGTGGGTGATCACCAGGTTGTAGTCTTCCCTGATCAGGTGGACCAGGTTCTCCAGTGTGTCTGTGGTATTCTGTTCCTGTTCATCGATGGTCCCCTCCTGGTTGTCGCGCAACAAAGCGTTACCCCCCAGCGCAATGACTGCAAGCTTGCTCATGTTCCTGATATGATTTTTCCGGCCTTACAAAGCTATGTTTTTTCCACACCGGTCAATCCGCCCACCGGCAGTTTATAAAACATGAAAGCACGTATCTGATTATATTATATTTTTGGGGAGAACAAAACAACACAACCGTGTCAATAAGAATCCCGGGATTTCTGATGTTTTTGTCGGTGATTGTTCTGAGCAGTTGCCGCCGTTCCGTGGATCTCCCGGAAACCATGGAGGCACACTACCTGAAGTACAGGGTCACCTATCTGGAAGAACGGGCGGGCAGGATCCCGACGGGCATCCTGCCGGATCACATGGACACCTACTATACCAGGCATTTTGTCCTTTCCCGGATCGAAGGATTCCTGAACCAGTTTTCCCTGACCCAGATCGCTGATCTGAAACAGAAGAAGGTGACCACCCTGCTCAATTATTTCGGACACAAGATCTACTATGAAGGCAGGGAAGGTGAATCGCCCGCGGGAATTGTGGAACCTGGACAGCTGCACTGCAAATTCACGGGAGATACACTTACCATCGCAGGGTTAAAATCGGAAAGGATCGAAGTGGACACCGGGGCAGAAAAATATGACATATACTGCACCAGGGATTTTAATGCCAGAAAACCCAACATGGCCACCCCGTACCAGTGTGTCGACCACGCGCTGTCGGATTTCAGGATCCAGCTGAGCCTGCTGAAGATGCGCCTCACCTGTCTTGAATACATGACAAAAACAGTCCAATCGGAGATCTTTTCCATCCCTGAAGATTACAGTCCGGTCACCCGGCAGGCCATGGAGGAGATTATCAACAGCCTGTTTACAAAAGAATAGACCGGGATCCTTCGTTATGATTATTTTAGAAGGATGCGCGCAGCTTTGATTTGAATCGGAAAATGGCCAGAAAAAAGAAGAAAAACGGTGTCACGAGGTTCTTCGCCTCCCTGGTTTCCTTTTTCAGGGATGACCGGTTCCGGTATGCCGTCGGGATCGTGTTCGTCCTTGTGGCAGTCTTCATGCTGCTCTCCTTCATTTCCTACCTGATCCACTGGAAAAGCGACCAGGATTTCGAATGGGCCAGGGTTTTTTCAGGACCCGAGATCAGGGTCGAGAACCAGGGAGGAAAACTGGGGGCCTGGCTGTCCGATCTTTTCATCAACCGCTGGTTCGGACTGGCGAGTTTCCTTTTTCCCGTGATCCTCCTGATCTGGGCAATGGCCCTGTACAGGATCCGGCTGCTGAAGACCTGGAAGGCGGTAAGGAACTGCCTGATCCTGATTATCCTGTTGTCGGTTACACTGGGTCTCTTATTCGGTGATGCCGGTGGCATGCTCGGAAGCGGTCCCGGGGGACAACACGGCTTTTTCCTGAGCAAATGGCTGGTGGCCAGCATCGGCTATTTCGGTTCCGTATTCCTGCTGTTGATCTTCTATGTGGCCCTGCTCCTGTTTTCCACCAGTTTTTTACCCTGGCTGAGGAACCAGAAGAATCCATTCCGGGCGGTCCCCTCGGGGGATCTGGATGAGGAGACCACCGAACCGGACGAGGTGACCGAAGGAAAGGAACCACACCTGGACGGGGAAAGCGAAACGCCCCTGTGGGAGCAACATGAGGATGAAGGACCTGTACAGACGGCCGTTGCAGAAGACGCCGGTGACCGGGACGATGTGGAAATGACCATCGAAGACGTATCGGGAACCGATTTCGATGATTTCAATCCGGATGAAGGCTCCCTGGGGGAATACGATCCCACCCTGGACCTTCCCAAATACCAGTACCCGCCGCTGAGCCTTCTGATAGATTACGATCAGGGCGACACCACCGTCTCCAATGATGAACTGATCTCCAACAAGAACCGGATCGTGGAGACCCTTGGGAATTACAACATCAAAATCGATAAGATCAAGGCCACCATCGGTCCCACCGTAACCCTCTACGAGATCGTTCCGGCGCCTGGGATCCGCATCTCCAAGATCAAAAGCCTGGAGGACGATATTGCCCTCAGTCTCGCTGCGCTGGGCATCCGGATCATTGCCCCGATCCCCGGCAAGGGGACCATCGGGATCGAGGTTCCCAACCAGAATCCGAGGACCGTCTCCATGAAGTCGGTTCTGGCTTCCAAACGATTCCAGGATTCGGAGATGGAACTGGCCATTGCCATCGGCAAGACCGTCTCCAATGAAACCTTCGTTTTTGACCTGACCAAGACACCGCACCTGCTGGTGGCAGGGGCCACCGGCCAGGGCAAGTCCGTCGGACTGAACGCGGTGATCACTTCGCTGCTTTACAAAAAACATCCGGCACAGCTGAAGTTCGTTCTGATCGATCCAAAAAAAGTGGAACTGTCGCTCTACAGCAAGATCGAGCGACATTTCCTGGCGAAGCTGCCGGAGTCGGAGGAAGCCATCATCACCGATACCCGCCAGGTCATTCATACCCTGAACAGCCTGTGCGCGGAGATGGACGAAAGGTACGACCTGCTGAAGATGGCCCAGGCAAGGAACATCAGCGAATACAACGAGCGGTTCATCAGCCGCAGGCTCAATCCCAACAAAGGGCACCGCTTCATGCCTTTCATCGTGGTGATCATCGATGAGTTTGCCGATCTGATCATGACTGCGGGAAGGGAAATCGAGTACCCCATCTCAAGGCTGGCGCAGCTTGCAAGGGCGATCGGGATCCACCTGATCATCGCCACCCAGCGTCCCACCACCAATATCATCACCGGGGTGATCAAAGCCAATTTCCCGGCCAGGATCGCCTTCAGGGTCACCTCCGGGATCGACTCCCGCACCATCCTTGACGGATCCGGTGCAGACCAGCTGGTCGGCCGGGGCGACATGCTCTTTCTGAGCGGGAACGAACCGATCAGGCTCCAGTGTGCGTTCATTGACGCACCGGAAATCGAAGCGGTCACCGATTTCATCGGCGAACAGAGAGGCTATCCCTCCGCAATGATGCTCAATCCCGTGGACGAAGAGGAAGGCGATGCACCGGCAGTAGACCTGGATAAAAGGGATGAAAAATTTGAGGATGCCGCCAGGCTGGTGGTGCTGCACCAGCAGGGTTCCACCTCACTGATCCAGCGAAAACTGTCCCTGGGATACAACCGTGCCGGTCGCATCGTGGACCAGCTGGAAGCGGCAGGGATCCTCGGTCCCTTCGAGGGAAGCAAGGCACGGCAGGTCCTGGTCCGGGACGAAACAAGTTTGGAACAGATTTTGAATGAGCTATCTTAACCGTTATATCCAACAGATGTCACACTTGAAACGATACTTCCTTATAAGTTCCTGCATCATTCTGGCATGCAGCGTCTCAAACGCCCAGCAGGATCCGGCGGCGGAACAGTACCTGCAGGCGGTATCGGACCAGTTCCGCATGGATGAAGGATACATGATCAGGATGGATTACATCCGGGAGGACCAGATGAGGGACACCTATGCGGAGGGGGAAGGGACCATCTGGATGAAGGGGGTCAAATACAAGGTCATTCTCGATGAATACATCGTGTATTACGACGGACAGAAGCTCTACTCACAAAACACGGAAGCCGGTGAGGTGTACGTAAGCACCCCCGATCCGGACGATCCCGGCTATTTTCAGGCAGTCCCCATCCGGATCATCAAATCCTATCAGTCCGACTTCAAATACCAGTACATGGGCCGGAATGCATTCATGGGGAAGGACCGCATCGAAGTGAGGCTTTACCCGAAAGCGCCCTCCGGGCCCTACTCCATGCTGAGCCTGTTCCTGAATCCGAATACACTGAAGCTGGAGGGAACCCGCCTGAAGCACAAGGAGGGAATCCAGTACACCATGATCCTTTCGGAGGTGGAAGGGGGACATGCCTACCCGGACGAGATGTTCGCGTTCGATCCGGAAGCATATCCCGGCACGGAGGTCATTGAGCTCATCGAATGAGCCGCAGCTCATGCAGGGTATTCGATCCGTGCATGATACATGTTGCTGAGCCGGTTCTTGAAAATTTCCTTGATCAGGGAAATGTCCCTGAATGTCAGGCTGGCATCGGAATACTGTCCCTCTCCCGCCTGCCGTGATACGATCTGCTCCACGAGCTCGTTGATCGATTCCGGGTTGTATTTCTTAAGGGTCCTGGAAGCGGCCTCCACCGAGTCGGCCATCATCAGCACGCACTCCTCCCTGGATGAGGGCCTGGGACCCGGATAGGTGAATTCACTGATATCCACCTTTTCTTCCGGATTGGAATTCAGGAATGAGCGGTAAAAATACTGAACCGTGCTGTCCCCGTGATGGGTCCTGATGAATTCGATGAGCTTTTCGGGCAGTTTGTGTTTTCTGCCGATTTCCACCCCTTTCGCCACATGCTGAATGATGATCCTGGCACTGGATTTGAAATCCAGGCCATCGTGCGGATTGTAGCCGTCCCTCTGGTTCTCGATGAAGTACTGGGGTTCCTCCATCTTCCCGATGTCATGGTACATGGCACCGGCGCGCACCAGCAGGGAGTTCCCTCCCACCCTGAGAATGGCCTCCTCGGCCAGGTTGGCCACCTGCATGGAGTGCTGGAAGGTCCCGGGTGCCTTTTCCGCCAGCAGGCGCAGCAGCGGCTGGTTGGTGTCGGACAACTCGAAAAGCGTGGCATCGGAAAGAAATCCGAATACCCTTTCAAAGAGAAAGACCAGGGGGTAGACGGTGAGGATCAGCAACCCGTTCCCGAGCAGCCACAGCAGGTTGATCCAGTTCACCTGGGTAAGATCGCCTTCCTGCATGATGGACAGCAGGATATAGCCCACCGCATAGGTTGCAAAAACGAATATGGCCGTATAAAAAAGGATTCCCCGCTTGTAGTAAGACCGCATGCTGAACACCCCCACCAGTCCGGCCAGAAAGTTCATGAGCACGAACTGGTAACTGTTAGGTACAAAGAATCCGGCGAGCAGGAGTGTGACCATATGGACGAAAAGGGCATACCTCGTTTCGAAAAAGGTCTTCAGGAAGATGGGAACCACCACGAACGGGATCACATAGACACTTACCGTCTCGTTCCGGGAAGCGGCCGAGGTGAGCCCCACCATCACCACGATGAGCATCAGTGTGAATAAAATCTGCTTAAAGCTCAGCAGGATATCCTTTCTGAATGCATGAATGAACCAGTAGAGGGAAAGGAAGATCAGGGCGATCAGCAAAAACTGTCCCAGGTAAACCACCGTATAGTTTTTCCCCACATTGGGATTGGTTTCATATTCCCTGCGCAGCGACTCGATGATCTGGTAATTTCCACCCGAGACCAGCTCTCCACGGGAAATGATCCGCTGTCCCGCCTGCACCATTCCCTGGGTCGGGGTAAGCCTGTCAAGGCTGGCTGTCCTCACCTTCGCGGTGGTCTCCTCATCATACAGGACGTTCGGTCTTAGATAATCGCTCAGGGCCATGCGGTTCAGTATCTCCAGAGAACCGGGATTGATCCGCTCCATCTCAGCGAGCAGATGTTCATAGGCCGTTCGTTCTGTATAGAAGCGTCTGAATCTGTGCTCCTCAGCCAGGGTGTTCCTCACCACCATGATGGACAGTTCATCCAGTTCCTTCCCCTCCAGGACCGGATGCCTTTCGACAATGCCGGTGGAATAAATTTCCCTGAGCAGACCCGAAATAATCCTTCCCGTAAAAATCCAGGCATCCGAAATGTATGCGCCAAGTCCCATGGAGGAGACCAGCCGGTTGTATTCATTGCTGAAGGTGGAAACCATGTTCCTGGCGATCAGCGAATCGTAAAAAAAGTAGAGCTTTGCGTTTCGCAGCAGGCTGTCCCTTTCCCGCTGCATCTGCTGCTCGGGTTTGTAGATGGGGATATCGAACGGTGCGATGAGGTCCTCATGCATCCAGGGCTTGTTCTTGGAATACTCGTACCTGAATTTTCCTTCCTGAGGAAACATAAAATAGACAAGAACAATACTGACCGCAAACAGGAAGATCACCTGGATGGTCTTCCAGTAGTCAGCGATGCGTTTGATCCACTTCATAATGTGAAAATAGAATATCTTTTTCAACTTCTGATCCTTCCCTTGGATTTTTGTATGATTCCGTCTAATTTGCAGGTGAATCCATGAACAAAGGAATATCACTCCAGGGCTATGTGCCCTTGCGCCGGGATCCGGCCCATGCTTCAGAAATGGTTTCGCAGGTGCTTTTCGGGGAACAATTCCGGGTACTGGAAACCCGGGGCGAATGGCATTACATATCACTTGATTTTGACAGCTACTGCGGATGGGTGGGGACGAACTCCGTGCTTTTGGCAGACAAACATTGTGGGGGCGGGACCGGTGCGGAAGAGGGCTGCAGGATTGTTACCCGTTGCTTCATCACACTGCCGGAAAGGAGCCCCGGTAAAGCCGGACGGGTCATTCTCCCCGCAGGGGCCATCCTTCCGGGAACATCCGGGAAGATCGTAAAGCTCTGCGGCAGGGAATTTGAACTTCCGTCCGAAGAAGGGATCGTCATTCCCGGTCCGCATGTGGATCCGGAATCCAGCGGAAGGGAACTTGTCAGCGTTCCTTACCTGTGGGGCGGCAGGTGCGGATTCGGCTTCGACTGTTCGGGACTGGTCCAGACCCTCTGCAGAATGACGGGCATCGCCCTTCCCAGGGATTCCCGACAGCAGGCGGAGCATGGAACGACCATCAATTTTATCCATGAAACAAGGAAAGGGGATCTGGCCTTTTTTGAGAACAGCGATGGGGAGATCGCCCACGTGGGAATGCTGATGGGCGGGGGCATAATCCTGCATGCTTACAACAACGTGCGGCTGGACAGGTTCGACCAGCAGGGGATCTATAACGTGGAAAAAAAAGCTTATACACACAGGCTGCGGGTAATAAAACGCATGACGCGGTAAATCATCTTGTGAAGTGCCCTTTGTTTCTCTATACAATAAAATGATTCATCCGGGATTTGCATCAGAAAGGCATTGGGTAAAGTGCTTCATCCTGGTTGTATGGTTGCTCCTATTGCAGATGGCACCATCTGATGCATGCACGATCTTCTACATATCCATGAATGGAATAACCCTGGGAGGGAACAACGAGGACTGGGAGGACCCGGCCACCAGGTTCTGGGTATATCCTCCCACCAATGGAAAACACGGCTGGATCAAATTCGGCTTTGGCAGCGGATTTCCCCAGGGAGGGATGAATGACCAGGGATTGTTCTGGGACGCCACCGCCGGTCCCTACATGGATATGCCCCGTTCAGAAGCAAATAAAGTTCTGTACCAGGGCCCCCTGATGCAGAAGATCATCGAAGAGTGTTCCTCCATTCCGGATGCTGTTGAGGTTTTCGATGCATATTATTGCGAAGATCAGTACAAAGCACAGTACCTGCTGGGGGATTACAAAGGACACTCAATGATCGTTGAAGGCGACAGCATTCTCCATAAAAGTACCTACTACCAGGTACTCACCAATTTCTACCAGTCAGACCCTGAACTGGGGGGATATCCCTGCTGGCGGTATGAGAAAGCCATTGAATTGCTGGGGCAGTGCGAGTTACTGACCCTTCATTTTGCAGGTGAAGTCCTGGCCCACACCCACCAGGAAGGAAGGTACCCCACCCAGTATTCCAACATCTACGATCTTAAAAACCAACTGGTCTATCTGTTTTACTTCCACAATTACGAGGAATACCTGTTCATTGATCTGCATGAAGCGATGAAACAGGGTGCTTCATCATGGGATATCCCTCCGCTCTTTTCACAGGTCTCCCTGATTGGTCCCCTTCATGGAGATACACTGACCGGCAGCACTGCCACCATTGAATGGCTGGGCCTGCAGAAGAGCGATTATTCCATTGTCTGTTCCGAGAATCCCGACCTTTCAAACCCCGTGCTGGTCGCAACAGCCCGTCCGGGAGAAGGAATAAACAACCAGGCATCTTTCCCGCTGATCCTGTCAATGATCCTGCCTCTGGTGGTCCTGACATTTAGAAAATCCAGAGGATTGCTCCTTCCGATCTTCCTGATCATTGCGATGATCATATTCAACAGCTGCCAGTGGGAAGACGAGCAGAAGGAGACAGAAATGCCGGTTGAATTTTCCGAAACGTTGGAGAACCTTGTACCGGGAACCGGCTATTACTGGAAGATCGTGGCATGTGCAGATCCCTCCGGTACATGGAACACGGAAACAACCATTCAAAACTTTTTTATTGCAGATGAATGAGAAACAGGAATATACCTATCCCTACCCACGGCCCATGGTGACGGTTGATGTGGCCGCATTGAGGCTCATCGGGCTCCCGGAGATCCTGCTGGTGCAGCGGAAGGATCCTCCATTTAAGGATATGTGGGCCCTTCCGGGTGGGTTCATGGAAATGCAGGAAACCCTGGAAGAAGCCGCCCGGAGGGAATTGAAGGAGGAAACGGGGATCGATGCCGGAGAACTGATCCGGTTCGATACCTACGACGAACCCGGACGGGATCCCAGGGGCAGGACCATCACCCAGGTGTTCATTATGGTCTGGAAGGAGGAAATGGGAGCGCCTGCAGCCGCCAGCGATGCAAAGGCCATTGGTTGGTTCGACCTCACCTCCCTGCCTGAAATGGCATTCGACCATGCCCTCATTGTCAGGGATGTGGTCGAAACGATCAGGAACACTCCTAGATGATCATCCCCGCACCCACGGTATTGTTGGTTCCCTCGTCAATGATGATGACGCTTCCCGTGATGTGGTTCTGCCTGTATGAGTCGTAAAAAATGGGTTTGGAGGTTTTGATCCGGATCTTCGCAATTTCATTGAGCCCCACCGTAAGGTCCTCCGCATCCTGCTCCAGGGTATTGATGTTCACCTTGTAGCCCACTTCCCGGATGATTCCCCTCAGTTCCGATGTGGTGTGGCGGATCGTATATTTCCCCCCAGGCACCATGGGTTTCTCATTGAGCCAGCAAACCATCAGGTCGATCTCCTGGCCGATTTTCGGTCGCTGATCGGCCGGCACGATCATGTCCCCCCGGCTGATATCAATGTCATCCGCCAGCCTGAAGGCAAGCGACTGGGGCGGGAACGCCATCTCCATCTGGCCGTTCATGGTATCGATGGCTTCCAGCACCGTTTCCTGTCCCCCCGGCAATACCACCACCTTCTCTCCCGGTGTCCAGACCCCTCCGGCCACCCTTCCTGCATAGCTGCGGTAATCATGGAATTCCTGCCGCTGGGGCCGGATCACATACTGGACAGGGAAACGGCGGTTCACCAGATCCGCATCGCTTCGGATATCGATGGTCTCCAGCAATTCCATCAGAGTGGTGCCATGATACCATTCCATGTTTTCACTCGGGTCTACCACATTGTCCCCTTTTTTGGCGCTGATGGGGATGAAGCGGACATCGGAGATGTGAAGCTGTTCTTTGAAGGGATCGAATTGCTTTCTGATATTTTCGAAGACATCCTCGCTGTAATCCACCAGGTCCATCTTGTTCACGCAGATCACCGTATGCGGGATCCCCAGCAGGGAGGCGATATATGCGTGCCGGATGGTCTGTTCCAGCACCCCGTTGCGCGCATCCACCAGGATGATTGCCAGGTTTGCCGTGGAAGCACCGGTGACCATGTTCCGGGTGTACTGCACATGCCCGGGGGTGTCGGCAATGATGAACTTCCTGCGTGGAGTGGCAAAATACCGGTAGGCCACGTCAATGGTGATCCCCTGTTCCCGCTCGGCCCTCAGGCCGTCGGTCAGCAGCGCCAGGTTGACCTGTTCCTCTCCCCTTCTTACGCTGGCTATCTCCAGCTGTTCCATCTGGTCCTCGAAGATGGCCTTGGAATCATACAGCAGCCGGCCGATCAGCGTGCTTTTCCCGTCATCCACGCTTCCCGCGGTGGTGAACCGCAGCAACTCCATGTCCAGGTAACCCGGTACCCCCTCTTCTTTTTTGCTCATATTGATAGACTGAATAACCTAACACTCCTAACTCACCTAACTCTCTAACACCTCTTCAAAAGCATCCTTCAGAAGTATCCCTCTTTTTTTCTATCTTCCATCGCCGCTTCGGACCTTTTATCATCATACCTCCCGCCCCGCTCGGTGGAGCGTGCGGCCGCCACCTCCAGGATGATCTCCTCCAGGGTGTTGGCCGTGCTGAGGGTCAGCCCGGTGCAGCTGATGTCCCCGATGGTCCTGCAGCGCACATCCCTGGTCTCGTAATATTCGTCATCCTTCAGCATCATGAACGGGGCTTTCGCCAGCCATACCCCGTCCCTGTTGAACACTTCCCTTTTATGGGTGAAATAGAGATCCGGGATCTCGATATTCTCCAGGTAGATGTACTGCCATACGTCCATCTCGGTCCAGTTGCTCAGCGGGAACACCCTGAAATGCTCGCCCATGTGTTTCTTCCCGTTGAAGATGTTCCACAGTTCAGGGCGCTGGTTCTTGGGATCCCACTGGCCGAAATCGTCACGGTGGGAGAAAAACCGCTCCTTGGCCCTGGCTTTCTCTTCGTCCCTGCGACCCCCTCCCAGCGCTGCGTCAAATTTGAATTCCTCGATGGCATCCAGCAGGGTAACTGTCTGCAGCACGTTCCGGCTGGCATTCACTCCCGTCTCTTCCACCACCTTTCCCGCATCGATGGTATCCTGTACGTACCGGACGATCACCCTGCCGCCGGTGGATTCCATCAGGCGGTCGCGGAACTCCAGGGTCTCGTCAAAATTATGCCCCGTGTCGATGTGCAGGCAGGGAAAGGGGACCACCTGCGGCCAGAAGGCTTTCCGCGCCAGGTGGTACATCACGATGGAATCCTTCCCCCCTGAAAAGAGCAGGGTGGGTCTTTCAAACTGCGCACCCACCTCCCGGATCACATAAATGGCCTCGGCCTCCAGCTCCCGGAGATGGGTGATTTTATAATTGCTCATGCGGCCAACGTTTTATGCAGCTTCTCAAACCGGTGGCAAATATAATGAAAAAAAAGACTGCCCCTTCCGGGGCAGCCTTTTGAGTTTTATGACACCAGCCTGTTAATTGGGACTGGGACTGTCACTGTTGGGTGTGGCATCCCAGAACAGCTGTGTGCGGATGTCATCACCACCGATAGCTGATGCTGCAGAACTGTAGTTCTCGTTGTTCAAGTCCTTCTCGTTGAAGGGATAGGGCCAGCGCAGCGGGATGTCCGCCTGGGTCATTCCCTCGGGAGCAGCCAGCACGGGCCAGTCAAGCATCCTCCAGCTGGCATATCCCTCATTACCGCGGTTGTACAGCGCGATCCACTTCTGGGTCCCGATCAGTTCCTTCCAGCGGGCCTGGTCGTACTGCACATCGGCCAAGGCAAGATATGGAGCAGCATCTGCGGCATCATTTCCCCAGGCGACGATGCTTGCAGTGACTGCAGCTTCGTAGTGCTCCACGGCGGTCATGGGTGTGGTGAAGCCCCTGGCAGCCGCTTCGGCCAGAAGGAACTGCACCTCCACATAATCGCTCAGCACCGAGGGAAAGTTGGCAGCAAACATCGGGTCACTGAAGTGACTGACGGAGTTGTATGGCGTGGAGACGGTCAGTCCGTATGTCAGTCCCACATAGGCCCACTTGCCCGAACCATCCGCAGAGGTGTCGATCTGGCTGAAGTAATCATCCATGCGCGGATCGAACAGCTCCTCCATTTTTGTAATGATGGTCAGGGAAGGAGCATAGTCGAACCGGTTATCCACGATAAAAGCATTGTAAATGGGATTCACATGGGGGGTCACCCCCGGGTACACCAGCTGCCAGCTATCTCCCTCCGCGAAAAGACCCGCATTCACCGCATCTGCCAGGGCGGTCTGGGCGGTGGAGGCATCCACATCCGCAAACCGCATACCCATCCTGAGCAGCAGGGAAGCGGCCGCCTTTTTCCACATCGCCACATCACCTCCGAAGATAATATCCTCATCACCCCAGCTTCCGACGGCTGCGCCGGCGGTCAGGGTAGCGATGTCGGCACGCAGCCGGTCCATCATGTCACGGTAAATGGTTTCGGCATCATCATAGGCAGGGGTTTTATTCTCCGTGCCCTGAAGGGCTTCTGAATAGGGAATATCTCCCATGTAATCCACGAGGGACTGCAGCATGAACACCTCCATGATGTCTACGATGGCCAGTTTGTTATCGCGGTTGAGGTTGTATTCCGCGCTCCCGCTCAGTTCACTGATCAGGTTGCGCACCTCCTTGTAGTCCCGCAGTGGCAGGTAGATCCAAGCCCAGTATGTATCGGGTATGGACCTGTCCTCGAAATTGTAACGGCTCTCATCGGTGTAGTTCACCTGAGAGGCATACTGGGCCAGGAAACGTCCGATATTGATGTTCATGCTGATGGCATCATAGGTCTGCATAAAATCAGAGGTCGCCTGGGTAAACAGCGTAGTGGCCGGAACTTCCGACGCGGATTTTGGATCCACGTTATCCGGAAGCTCGCATGCGGTGACCAGTGCTCCCAGCACCAGTACCACTAAATATATTCTTTTCATTTTCATCATTATCTAAATAATTAATCATGGTTAGAAATTGAGCTTCACATTCACACCTAGGGACCTGACCGTCGGGTAAGAAGAGTTCTCAATACCCTGCTGGTTCCCAGAGGTAAAGGCAAATTCCGGATCAAAGGTCGGGGCGTTCTTGTGAATGATCCACAGGTTCCTTCCCACCAGGGAAAGATCCACCCCGCGGATAAACGTATCACCCAGAATGGAAGCAGGCAGTGAATAGCTGAGAGAAACTTCCCGCAGTTTCACATAGGAAGCATCGAAGACATACCGGGCTTCGGGTGACCATCCGTAGTACCAGTAACCTCCCCACTGATTGGCATAGAGATAGGATTCGTTCGGGCTGCCGTCTTCATATACGGCATCTTCAAAGATCATCCCGCCGCCGTCGGCCACCGGGTCACGCTTGGGGTTCCCCTTGGGATTCAGACCGGCTGTATTTTCGTACACACCGGTTGCCTGTCCGTACTTGACACTGTGGGAGTAAATATCTCCGCCCTTCTGGATATCGATAAGGGCATACAGTGAAACTCCCTTGAACGAAAAGCGGTTCCCGATACCCATGTTCCAGTCGGGCTGGATGTTCCCGATCACTGCCAGCGGATCAGCACCCACAAACAGGCGGCCCGGCCTTGAGGTTTCCGGTCCCCATACTGTGATTTTGCCGTCGGTATAGACATAATCGGTCCCCTTCATACAACCGTATGGCTCACCCTCGGCTGCGGAAATACTGACACCCCACTGTGACCAGATCTGCAGGTTGGTAACCCCTTCAGCCAGCGAAATAACAGTGTTGCGGTTGGCAAACCAGTTCACATTCAGATCCCAGGTGAAATTGTTGCTCCTGACCGGGGTCAGGTACAGGGCGGCTTCGATCCCCCTGTTCTCCATTTCTCCCCCGTTCACATACATCCGGCTGTAACCGGTGGCCCTGGATACGGGAACATCGAAAATCTGGTCGAAGGAATTGGTCTTATACAATGCCAGGTCCAGTCCGACCCTTCTCTGGAAGAAGTATGCCTCCAGACCAGCCTCGATGCTCTTGGTATACTCGGGCCTCAGGTCCGGGTTCTGCAGGGTACCGGGAACCGAGAAAGTTGCCAGGTTGCCCCAGCTTGTTCCCTGGGTGTAGGTGCTGAAGACCCTGTAGACATCCGTGGCAGCACCCACCCTTGCATAATTCACCCGCAGCTTCAGAAAATCCATCCAGGTCAGGTCCTGCATGCCTCCGATCTCGTGGAGAAGCAAGCTACCCGCAACGGAGGGGTAGAAATAGGTGTTGTTTTCTTCGGGCAGGGTGGAGTTCTGGTCGACCCTTCCGGTACCCTCGATATAGACAAATCCGCCATAGCCCACGGAAAGGTTACCGAAGAGGCTCTGCTCAGCTGCGACGCCCAGGTACTCGGTCACCTCCACGGGGGATACCGAGTTACGCACCGTATAAAGCTCGGGCACAACCAGTCCGCCCACGGTGGTCCCTGTCATCCTGGTATCCTGCAAGTGCCTGTACTCCGCACCCACAATTCCGTTCAGGGAAACTTCTCCCAGGTCCTTGTTGAACTTCAGAAACAGGGTGTTGAGATTACGAAGAGATGTGCGGTCAATGGTAGTGAAATCCGAAGTTTCCACGCTCCCAATGGCCACCCGTTCACTCTGTACATCATGGTAGGTATCCACCGAGGTCCTGAAAGTCAGGCTCAGCCAGTCGGTGAACGTGTAGTCTAATGACATTAATCCGATGACCCTGTCACGGAAATCATCCTCGTAGTTCATATACCTGGTCCAGTAAGGATTGTCAAAATAAGCCGGGCGCAGATCGTCATAGTAGGAGTAGTTCCATGTCCTGTGGAGGCCGGTGGGGGATTCATACTCCTTCAACTCCTCCATCCCCACGTTGGTCTGGAACCACTGGGTGAAGGACTGCATGGGGTTGAACGCGCTGTATCCCGTCCCGTAACGGCCCAGTCCATCCTGGTGCACATAATTGACATTGGCATTCACAGTTAATTTCTTCGTGAAGTTGTAGCTTCCGGAGAAATTGACAGTGTGCTTCTTCAACTTGCTGTTGGGCATGATCCCCTTCTCGTCGTAATTGGTGTAAGAAAGCCTGAATTTCCCATCCCGGTTGGCACCGTCGAAGGCCACGCTGTTCACCCACCTGGTGCTGGTCTCGAAGAATGACTGGTAGCGGTCGTCCTCCGCCGGGGGCATCCAGGGAGCTTTCTCGGCATAATTGTCCGCAGCCGGGTCGAGCGCCCACCAGTGGATCGCCATGAGGTCCGGATCGAACTTATGCCCGAAGGAAGCATCGTCGTAGGTGGGGGCGATCCAGTCCAGGGTTCCGTCACCATCCAGGTCGGCTTCCTCCCAGTAGTCCGCATACCCTGCACCATATTCGTACTGGTGTTTGGGCATGGTGGAGGGATCCACTGTCCCAACCATGAAATTGGAGCTAACACTCACTCCGATGCCTTTCCTGCCAGAGCCTTTCTTGGTGGTCACCAGGATCACGCCGTTCGCAGCACGGGATCCGTACAGTGCTGAAGCGGCTGCACCCCTCAGCACCGAGATGGACTCGATGTCATTGGGGTTCAAATCCTGGCTGATGTTCCCGTAGTCATAACCACCCCATCCATCTTCAGTGTCTCCCGAATAGTTTTGATTGGAAATCGGTACGCCATCCACCACGAAGAGGGGCTGGTTGTTCCCAGTAATGGAAGTGCTTCCCCGGATGATCACGTTGGCGGATCCGCCCATGGTATTGGGCTGCTTGATCTGCACCCCGGCGATCTTCCCGGAAAGCGAGGAGGCGAAGTTGGACTCCACCGAATTGCTTACCTCGTCACCGCTCACTTCCTGGACGGCGTATCCCAGCGATTTTGCCTCGCGGGAAACACCCAGGGCGGTCACCACCACTTCATCCAGTGCCAGGGTGGTGGGCTCCAGGACCACATCCACACTGGTCCTTCCGTCCAGCGGAACCTGCTGCGTGAGCATCCCCACGAAACTGAACATCAGTGTGGCTGACCCGTCGGGTACGGTAATCGAGTAGTTCCCCTCAAAGTCTGTGACTGCACCGATCGTCGTACCTTGTACCACAACCGACACACCGGGCAGTGCCGCACCATCCTCGGCGCTGGTCACTGTACCCGAAACTTGTACTCCCTGCGCCTGCAGAAGACTGTATCCCGCAAACAACAGAAGAGTCAATACGAAAACAAATCTTTTCATAGATTAAAGTTTTAGGTTTAATAAGCAATTAGCAATTGACTCTATTGGGCCAAATCTATGAAAAAAAAATCAAACACAAAACATTGGGCATATCAATATTGACGGGGCACACAGGAGTGACGCCCTGCACCGTTCTCGACCAGGGCCTGATCATCAGTTGAAAAAGATACGGATTATAGATCTCAATATGTTAACTTTCAGATATTTAAAGTCATTTGAAAAAATTATGTTTTTGGAATATCATTCCCATGCAGTATTTCGTTTTATTAACATTTGGGATTTCGTCTTATAAAATAAAGAATAATCTGATAGGGCACCTGCCGGTTCATCTAAAAATGCCCGATATCGGACAGGGATTCACTTTCTTTTGTGGATCTCTTTCTTTATTTTTGCACACTTCGGTATTGATAAAAACAAATCAAAAAATGAAAAATGTGTTGATTGTTGCGGGACTTGTTATCTCCCTCGCCTGTGCCGGGCAGCAGGTGGTTGCACCCGAGGGATATGAGGCACTGATGAATTTAAGGGAACTGGGGTCGATGGACGGACTGGGCAATGTGAAGACCTTTGACACCCGGTACGAGGGGGTGAAAGGATCCCCCAATGTGTTCGAAAGCTGGCACCCGGGCGAAGTGTACATGAAAAACCGCGGAAGGATCGGGATCGAGCAGATGAATTATAATTCTTTCCAGAACGAGATCGTTTACATGGATCCGGATACCTACAAGCACATGACACTGGACAAATACCTGGTGGATTTCTTCAGGATCTTCAATGAGGACACCCTGCTCTTTGTCCCGGTGATCTTTCCCGAAGAGACGGAACCGGTTTTTGCACAGGTGATGTACAACAAAAAGAGCCAGGTGTACAAAGTATACCGGAAAGAATACCTCCAGGCAAACTACGGGGGAGGGTACAGTGCGGACAGGAGGTACGACGAGTTCGTGGACAAACACGACCTGTTCTTCAGGAAACACGATGAAAATGTGCTTTACAAGTTAAGGCGCCCCGCCAGGAGGGTAAAAAAAGCATTCGGTGAAGATTCCGGAAAGATCTCCTCATTCATTAAATCCAATGATCTGAAATTCAAAGATGAGAAAGATCTGCTCCGGCTCATGGTGTATTACGACTCGCTGTAAACCCGGTCAGGGCCCTGATTTTTTAATGCTGTACCACCAGTTTCCCTGTGCTGGTGGCCCCTTCCAGGTTGTCGATCAGAATGAAATAGATCCCCGGTCGGAGATCCGGGATTGCATGCGGCGTTCCGGGATCAGCGGGCAGCGGATGGTTCATCACCTGTTTCCCCGAGAGATCCACCACCCTGAATGAAAGCACGGGTCCGAAAGATTCGGGGATCATGAAATATTCACCGGCCGGATTGGGATAGATATGCACCCTGTCGCTTCCCGGCGGGACCAAACCGGTGGAGCTGCTGCCCTGATCGTTGATTGCGATCCGGAACTCTTCCTGGTATTCGTTCCCGTACTGGTCCTCCACAATGATCAGCAGGAACTCTTCGTTGGACATGGAATCCTCCTCATCATATTCGAATACCTGGTCGGTCAGCAGCTGTCCGTTCTCGATATAGAACGAGGCCGGACCGTAATCGCGTAACAGAAAATTGTATGCCCCTTTGCATGTGAAATCATAGGTGTTATCCGGGTCTTCATCCTCCACGGTAACGTCCGCCACGAAAGATCCCACCGGCAAACCCTCATCCACCGCCAGGTCGGACAAAACAATGTCATAGGGTGCGCTGACAGGAGGGGAAATGCCGATGACGGCCCCCTGGTTGGATGTGAAGTCATACGTCCCCGGGTTGATCAGATGCAGTGCATAATACCCGTTCTGGCTGCCTGACCAGCCGAAATTCATGTGGAAGAAACCATCGCCGTATCCGTCAAGGTTCCAGGCATGACCCTCCCCGCCATCTTCAGGTCCCCCGCGGAAGATAATCGGTCTGCCCGCCACCAGTTCGTCAACCAGCAGGTTTTCCCACTCTTCCGGGTCCGGCAGCTGTTCGGTGAACCTGGTGTTCCTGGAATAGCGAAAATGCTGTACCATGGATGAAGCGGCGGTCCTTGCATAGGCCCCCGAACCATCCGGACCGAAATCCATGGAGACGGCAACCGCACAATGATACAGCAGCCTGGCGTTGAATGAGTCAGCCGCAGAAGAACTCATCCTGTCCCATTCATAGGGGGCCGCCTTGTCATAGTTCACGGAGATGTACCCGTAATCGTCATGGATATAACTCTTTGTCCCTTTGGATTCCGTCGGGAAACCGTAAACGCTCATCGCCTGGGCCATGGAAACCGCCACACATCCGACGTAGGCATGCCCTCCCGGGCCATCCTCATCGGCCGGACAAAAACGGTTCCAGCCGCTGCCCTGGTTCCAGTTCACCGGGATGAAAGGATCCACGAAGACCCCGGCGGCAGATTTTTTTTCTGAAGGAAATGCCAGCCGGTCCCACCGGTCATCCCGCTGCCGTTCCGGGTCCCTAAGGGCCACTCCGATCTGGGAGCGGTATTGATCCACCAGGTACCGGGCCGCATCGTTCCATTCCTTTTCGGGCGAAAGTGTGTTTTCAAAGGAAAATGCCAGCACCGGACGGATCACGTCATCGGCACTGACCATCACCCATCCCGAAGGGCCCAGGTCGGCCAGGTAATAAGCCGGCGATCCGTTTTCCAGATACCGGAGCTCAATGCTTTCGATCTGCGCAGATCCTGCCCTTTCCCACCTTTCAAGAAGCGCGTTCACCGCAAGGATCGCATCCCCACGCGTAACCGGCTTCCCTGCCGCCTGGACCAGAAAAAGGACCAGCAATGCTGCCGTTGTAAACCACCTGTGCCTCATCTCTCATTCATTCTCCCCGCAACCTGATGCCGGGAATCATATACCATTATACAAGAAATATACCGTTTTGTTCTGCAAAAATAGAGAAAAATGCAAAAGGCCGTCCCGGTGAGACAGCCTTTTGCCTTTAAAATATGAACCGGTCAGATCATTCAACCACCCAGTGTGCCGTGATCTCGGTATTCGGGTTGCCGTAACCGATCTCCAGGATCCCTGCCGGAACGGTCAGCGTAACCACGTCACCTGAGGCGGCCGTATGGGTCTGGGTAATGGTCATGGTATTGTCCGCCGCGGATATTTCGGAAGCCAGCACCCCTTTGATAAAGGTATTCACCGTATCTGCATAGCTGATGGTGATGTCACCATTCTCAACTCCGCTTATATCCACCACATCGTCGAATGTGATCTCTATATCGAAACCCGTCTGCACGGTGTCCGCATCCGGAGCAATGGAGGCTGCGCCATACTCCATATATTCCACACCCCAGAAGAGTCCCACCAGTGCGCCTGCATCCGCATCGAAGTAACTGGTCATTGCAGCGATCGGGTTCCCGGCATAGTCGGTGAAGGCACCTTCGGGATAAGAGAGCATCACATAATCGTAGGGCGAAAAATCCTCACCGGGAGTGACAACGGCCGTAAACCAGTCCACGATTTCCACGGAAGCGGCTGCCACATCCTCCCCGTCATAGAATTCCGTAAAAATAAGGTCCAGACCGTCCACATACTGCACTGGTTCGTCAAAGACCAGGACCACCGGTCCGCCCACGGGAACCACCGGGTCGTAACCCACACCGGGATCCGTTCCCACCAGTTCCGGGGCATGGCTGTCCTCTGTGTTCAGCGCAAGCGTTGCCACATCACTGACTTTCCCGTCGGTATTGTTGGCCGCGGCCATTACCTCCCACATGGCCCACTGGACCAGTCCCGTGAAGGTGAAATTGGTCGGCTGGTTCGCACTCACATGCTTGGTCTGGGAGGCCAGCGATTCGATGTTGTCCGTCAGCAGATCCTCCGGATCCTCCGGAACATCATTCCCCGTACCGGGCAGAAGGATCATGGTGGCGTAGCCATCCGCACTGCTGGTGACGGAAACGGTGAAGGATGAATCCTGTGCGGAGACCAGCGCCAGATTGACCGTCGGTCCGGATCCGTAGGTGGTACTTTCATGCTCCTCGAATTCAGCGCAGGAAAAAACCAGGATGGCAACAAGGAGAAAAGCACCTGAGAGCCTTAGATATTTATTTGCTATTTTCATAGTGGTATCGTTTTAATAATTAACTATTTAAACCTGGCTGCTTTCTCTTCTGCCACCGGTTTTTCGACCAGGGACTTCTTGCCTGTCCTGGTCCACTCGGTATCGAATGAATCCCAGACATATCCGGTATTGACTCCGCCCACAAACTTAAGGGCCAGATGATCGATATGGATTGATCCGTCCTCTCTGAGTTCTCCCACAACCGGATCCGACTCACTGGCGACACCTCCTGCCTCATCCCCGAAGAAAATGGCCACAGGGCCGCCATATGCACTGTGGTTGCCGATTTCTGATCCGCCGGTGATCGTAAAGGTCATGGTTTCCACATCAACCTTTGCAACGACCGGTACTCCGGGATAACTAGAACCTCCGATACCCGTCAGCAGCAGGTTGTTCACATCTTCCGGATCGGCGCTGCTCACGCAGGTCCACTGCTCATCCCAGGCACCCGGGGAACCATAACTGTACGCATATACATCGTAGTTCCCGATCCACTCTTTCAGCGGATGTTCATCATCGATCAAATTGACCGTGAACAGTGTATTGAGCCCGAACTGGTAATCTACCGAGTTGGACACAAGCTCGATATAGAAAGCCTTGTTGCCCGTGAATTCATCATTGTCCACAGGCCGTACCCAGATGGTATCATACCCGTAACCATCCGGGAAACTGAGGGTTTTGCTGTCATTGACCAGCGTATAGTCAGTGCCTTCAACGGCCGCTTTGTCACCCAGGTCCCCCGTACTGAATTCGAAAGTCACCGTCGCCGCAGGTGAACCGGGCAACGCCGTGACCAGCACGGGGATCCCAATCATGGATCCGGGTTCGGGCATGTCAACGGACTTGCCCGTAAATGCCACGAAATTCTTGGAGCTGTCGAACATGATGTACTCAGGTTCACAGGAAACCAGCAGAACAACAGCTGCAAAAATGAATATTATCTGATTGATCGTCTTTTTCATCTTTTCTGAATTTAACAGGTTTCCATTTTAATATCCGGGATTCTGTTCCATGTTCTCATTGGCATCCATTTCCTGCTGGGGAATGGGAAATGCCCAGCGGTAATCGGGGAATGGGATGTCTTTGTTCACGGCTCCGTCAAAGTCGGTCCGGGTCAGGCTCCTGCCGGTCCTTGCCAGGTCGAACATCTGATGGCCCTCGAAGCAGAGTTCCATCCTTCTTTCCCTGTACACATCGGCAATCGCAATGCTGCCCAGCGGGGTTGCTCCCCGGTTGTTCCGGATCATGTTCACATCGGCCAGGGGAGTTGCTCCCGAAACGGATGCCCCGTTCAGGAGGGCTTCCGCCCTGATCAGGTACATTTCGGAAACCCTCAGCACCGGGATGTTCTCCACGCGGATGCTGCCATCCACCGAAGCCTTGCCCGGATATTTCAGGTACCAGAGGGCGTCCACATAGTCCGGCGGATGGTTCCTGAACAGGCCCTTCCGCACATCGGTGTCCTCATAGAGGTCATATACATCCCTGGAGGCAGCCACATCCCCGTATCCGTTGGGATTGGAAATGTAGGCCAGTCCGTCCCAGTTGTTATGGGAGGAGTTCCCCTCGGCACCATATACTTCAAAGATGACCTCGGAAGCGGCATCGATCCCCCACACACCGCCATTGTCCCATGTGGTGTATTCTGCGGCTGTATAGACCGGGAATTCGCCGCTGCTGATCACCTTGGTGGCATAATCCGCGGCATTCTGCCATTGTCCCATATACAGGTACACCCTTGCAAGCAATGCCTCTGCGGCATATTTGGTGGCCCATGCTTTCGGGTCGGTCCCGCCGTGCATGGGATCGAGCGGCAGACCCGCTTCTGCATCCAGCAGGTCCTGCACCACCTGGTCGTACACTTCGCCCAGGGTATTCCTGGCGGGTTCCGCATTTTCGGTCCTCAAAACGATCGGGACACCCAGCTGGGAGGCTCCGGCTCCCTGGGTGATGGGCTGGCAAAATATCCTTGCCAGGTCGAAGTAGGCCAGGCCGCGTAAAAACTTGGCCTCTGCGGCAAGCATATCCAGATCTTCCTGTTCCACGCCGGGTTCATCGATTCCTTCCTCGATCGCTTCCAGCACATTGTTCACCCTGGCGATCGCACTATAAGCATCCTGCCACAGCCAGGCGGTGGCGTTGGGTGTGTTGTTCCAGAGATATTCGGTTACATACCGGCCCGAACTGATGGGGCCGATCTTGGCGTTCCCGCCTTTCAGGTCGGCATACACCACGAAGTCCCTTCCATACCACCAGGTATCATAGAGAATGCCATAGGCTCCGACCACCCCTGCCGTCAATCCGTCGTAGGTGGAGAGGGTCAGCTCTGTGGTCTGGCTCAGTCGGGGCTCCTGGTAAAGGAAATCCTCACATGCAGTCAGCAAGACAAGGAATGCGATGGTCCCGACAATGATCATATTTCGTGTTTTCATCATCTTTCTAAATTTTATTCGTTAAAATGTGAGATCAAGACCGACGACAAAGCTCTTTGACATCGGATACATTCCAAATTCAAGCCCCGAGACACCCCTCTCAGGATCCCAGAAATCAACGTTATGGAACGTGTATGCATTCACGGCGCTTCCATAGACCCGCAGGTTTGCCAGCTTTATCTTGCTCACTACGCTGGACGGCAGAGTATAAGAGAGCGTGATGTTCTTGATCCTCAGATAAGAACCATCATACATGTACCTGGTGTTGTAATACCCGTTTGAGTTGGTCGTATTGTACACCAGCGGTTTGGGGGTTTTGGTAATGTCGCCCGGCTCCTTCCAGTAGTCCAACACCGTGTTTACCTGGTTATTGCCGAACCAGTATCCGTCGGAGGCCAGGTAGTGGAGCTCTTCCACGCTTACCTTGTTCCCGTATTTGTATTCCAGGTTGACGGAGAGGGTCAGGCCGTTCCATGAAAGATCGGTGTTGATCCCGCCCAGGATCTTCGGTTCCGGAGAACCTGCGATGATCTTGGTCGCTTCCGAATAGAGGTTTGTCAGCACCTTTTCATCGGGATCATCCGGGTTCGGATGGTTGTACCAGAGTCCCTCCCCGTTCACCGGGTTCACCCCGGCAAAGTCATACAGGTAGTAATTATACAGGCTCTCCCCGACCCTGTGGATCAGGCGGCCATCGATGATCTCATCCTGACCGGCCAGGTCCAGGATCTCACTGCGGTTGGCTGCAAGGTTGGCACCCACGTTCCAGCGGACAGTCCCGGAGAGGACGTTCACATTCACCAGGGCTTCGATCCCCGTGTTCTTCAGCTCTCCCACATTCTGCCTCAGGCTTGCAAAGCCGGAAGTATAGGACAGGGGAACATCCAGCAGCATGTCGCTGGTCAGCCTGTAATAGTATTCAATGGTCCCCGACACGCGATTGAACAATCCGAAGTCAACACCTGCATTATAAGATGTATTCAATTCCCACGTCAGGTCAGGGTTGGCCGGACGGTCCGGTGCCATCCCGGATACCGAGTTGTATTCCCTGGAACTGTAAACACCGAATTGTTCGTATGCCCCGATCCTGTCGTTTCCGCTGATCCCGTAACTCAGGCGGAACTTCATCAGATTGATCGCGTTGATGTTTTGCAGGAAAGCTTCGTTGTGCATGTTCCAGCTCACACCCACAGAATAAAAGGTACCCCACCGGTTGTTCTCCCCGAAACGGGAGCTTCCGTCGGTACGAAGGCTGGCCCGCAGGTAATAACGGCTGTCGTAGTTGTAATCCAAAATACCAAAGAAAGAAGCCAGCGAAATCAT